>Ga0172362_10000516_pt1 | contig 31640 bp, 25 predicted proteins | sample LakKivs1_kivu2a2_FD_114534 | JGI IMG/M metagenome (GOLD analysis project Ga0172362, IMG submission 114534) | Sediment microbial communities from Lake Kivu, Rwanda - Sediment s1_kivu2a2 | ecosystem: Environmental > Aquatic > Freshwater > Lake > Sediment | place: Rwanda: Western Province, Lake... | reverse complement strand
TAGCGAACTCCGCGCCCGCACAGATAGGATCCGCGATCGCCGAGGCGAATGCCGAAGATCTCGGTGTTCACCTTGCCGTCCGTGTTGATCGTCCTCTGGTGATAGTAGCCGAGAATCCCAGCCTGCCCTGCGGCAACCCAGGTAGTGTCGTCCAGGTGATCCCTGACCCAGCCCCAGTGGTCGGCGTAGGTCGAGTCCGTCGCCCTTGTGTAGGAGTAGGCCCCGAACGCCAGGGTGAACAGGAGACAGATCAGCAGCAGCGCTTGCGCACACACAGGCCTCATCCGTCTCAGGGACAGAGGGACGAGGATTGCGGAGAGGACGGCAACTGGTATCAGGTACCTGTTCATGTACCATTCGACTGTGAACACCAGGACATAGAATGCCAGAAGAAGCAGCAGATAGAGGTAGTAGAAGCCCATCCCTCGCCACTTCAGGCAAATGGGGAAGGCGTCCCCCCGCCAGGCATTCCGGGCCGACCTGAGGAAGAGAACGACGACCAACAGCTTGGTCAGCAGGACGGCAAGCGACTTGACGTCTACCGCGCCTATCATGCGGAGAGGTGTGAAGCCCACCAGGATCATGTGATCCAGCACAACCTGCACGGCGTACCACAGATTGCGCAGAATCTCCGAGGAGACCTTCAGGGTCGTGTCCGGATCGTACATCGTCTGGACAAGCCCGGAGGTAGGGAGGGGGCTTCCGGTCAGCCCGATGTTGTAGAGCCACCAGGGCATGGTGGCCGCGGCCCACCCTGCGAACCACACAACTGGCCCAAGCAGGAAACGCCTCACGGACAACCGACCCAACGAGACGTAGTGGATCTCTATGCCCACGCACAGGAAGCCGGCATCGATTCGTGTCAGTGTCGCGAGGCCGAGAAGGATCCCGAAGGCCGCCGAGCTCGCCAGCTTCGCGGCAGTCTCCAGGAAGTACTTCATGTAGAACAGGATCACCAGTTGGATCATCAGCAGGTAGAGACCGGTCTCCAGCCCATTCGTCACCTGAGTCAGGATGTTGTACGAGCAGGCCCACAATGCGGAACCGATCCAGGGAGCTCTGCTGTCCGTGGAGAACCTGCGTATGAGCCTGAACAGCACCAGAACGCTCAAGGCATGCACGAGCAGATGGATGACCTGCACATACCTCAGAGCCGCATAGGGGTCGCTCGTCATCAGGTATGGGATGGCGGAAACGTACACGAAGAGAGGCTGGATGCCATTCGTGCGAATCTGGCCGTCAGCCACGGTCAGCCCTCGGCCGTCCGCCAGGTTCCTGGCAACCGTCAGTGCGTAGAAGCTGTCATCTCTGAAGGGCCTGTCGGACAGGAGTTTTCTCTGACGAAAGATGATGGCAGCGTGGTAGGACAGCCCCAGGAGGAGGCAGAGCACGATCAGCGCCCTGGTGGACTTCTGCACGACCACCTCCGAACTGGGGAAGGATCGTCCGGAGGCCCCGCTCCGTCAAGTCTCGGCGTGGGTCATGTGCTCAAGGCGCGGATCGAAAGACCAGGCGACCTTCAGGCTGTTCCCGACCGTGAGATGCCCGTCGTGTCACCGGATGCTGGCTGGAGGAGTGACCTCCGTCGGCGGGGACGGACCGTCCAGATCCATCAACAGCCCGCCATTCGATGTCTCGGGCAATCCGCCCGACGTCCACCCGCTGGTCTTCCGCGCCGGCGGTGAGGCGACGCGCTCCAGCGTGGTGCCGATCAGGTGGAACAATGGACATGCCGACAGGGGCCGCCCAGGAAGGCGGCCCCTTCGAGCACGGCGGAAGTCCCTAGCGGAGGACCGTGCAGCTCCTCGTGAGAATCTGGCCCGAGCTGGTCTGCATCCTCACGAAGTAGACGCCGGGGGTGTCGAGGTCTGCAGCGACGGATCCGCCCGCATCGAACCGGGTCACGACCCTGCCTCCGAGGTCGAAGACGGAGATCGTTCCCGTGTCGCCCATGGGGAGGGCCGAGTAGATGTTCAGTGCGCCTGCAGTCGGATTCGGTCCGATCTCGAGGACCGCCGGGCCGACTCCCGGTGCCGTGCCGTCATCGAACACTCCCTCTGATGTGTCCGGAAGGTCGGTGAAGCTGGCATTGAGGACCGTGTGCGGGCTGTCCGACACCTGGGCATAGGCGATGACATCCAGGTTCTGGAAGGTCATCGTGGTCGGATCCAGGGTGTACGGATACTCGAAGTTGAGAGTCTGGGGGTACGGACCCGTGAAGTCCAGCTGGACGCCCGCGGCGGGGACGGGGCACACTCTCGGCTCCCACATCAGCTCCTGGCCCGCGTAGACGCCGTAGCTGGACGGGGCGATGTCGTGGCTCTCGAGTATCGCCGAGAACAGCAGCACATCCGAGTTCTGGACCGGAAGGGGCCCTTCGGCGGTCACCGAGTAGAAGGCCAGCCCTCCCGATGCATTGCCGACCATGTTCACGTCGATCGAGAGGACGCTGGGCTCCAGCAGCTGTTCGTCGATGGCGGCCTGGACTGTGGAAGGAGTCCAGCCGACTATGGAATCGACGCCGTTGACGTCAAAAGTGGGTGTCCACCCGTTGTCGTAGAAGCTCCACCTCGCCGCCGTGTAGTCGTTCGCCGCGGGACCATTGTAGAAGATGATCTGCGGCGCTATCTGACCGTTCGCCATGTAGCCGTTCACCAGATCCTTGACAGCAGCCCAGCTGCTTCCGCAGCTGCCTCAACTAGTCTGTGTGAACTCCTCGAACAGCACCACTCTCTCGGCCGCGAACGACGACGCGGCGAGGAGAGCAGCGGCCAGCAGGAAGAGACCCTTCATCCAACCCCCTTGCCAGGGCGGTCCCGCCCGGGACTCCTTCCCGCGCCGGCCGACCGTGAACGCGGCGAATATACTGCAAGGGCGGCCCGTGAAGAGGCCACCGGGAAGTCCGGCGGGCCCTCCCTCCAGGATCCCTATGGACGAACTCCTATCCATCCTGGATGGCGGCGGTACATTCCTGATGTGGACAAGGGTCGGCAACAGGCTCTCAGAGCCTTGGCGGGCCGCACGGGACACGTCTCGAACCCTGGAGGCCCTCAGGGAGGCGCTGGGGCAGGAGGAGGAGGAGCTACAGCCTGACCACCCGGATGAGTGACACCCGGCCGATTCCTCGGCTAGAACAGCGTCTTGACGGCTCCCCAGGTGTGAGGGGTCATCCCCAGCCCGGGGTACCCAGTCAGTTCAGAATCCCAAAGTAACCAAGTGACCCAGGTCATTCCCTTGTAGCCCCACATGTGCGGGTCATACTTGATCACAACTTCATCGCCTTCGGCCACTGGAGGAAGAGTCAGGCAGAGGCTTTCGTTACTGCCCGTCGAATCGGACTGGCTTCCTCCAGAGTATGATTCGAGCTGCCAGAGCCGTACCGGAACCCCGTTGATATATGCGTATACGGTTACTGAAGCTCCGGCGTACCCTTGCGAGGAGGCCGCAGTTTCGAGCACCGCATCCTGGCATGTAAGCAGCACGACTGAGTCAACCCCGGCAGGGATGACGACCATATCCGACTGGAGAAACGATGCCCGCGAATCTGAGTTCGGATACCAGAAACCGCTATCGTCATACAAGGCACCGTTGGGGCTGAACGTGAAGCAGCCTTGAGACCAGCCGGGGGGGAGATAGTCGAGGAAATAGCTCCAAAAGACCGTCTGCGCTGCAGAAGGGCAGACAAGCAGAGCAATTGAAGCCACAAAGCGCAACAGCCCTTTCATATATCATCCCCTTGTCACCATCGGAATAATTCATGCGGCTGTCAAGTGGCATGATGAACCAATGAGCCATCGTCCTCCTGCGGCAGTATTCACCCGGAGGCAGGCTCGCGCAACGTGCAGCAACATGGCTTGAGTCGCAGTTATGTATCTCATTGATATGTAATCAGATATATGCTGGCGGTCCGGACGGGACTCGAACCCGCAACTTCCGGCGTGACAGGCCGGTGCTCTAACCAGTTGAACTACCGGACCGCCGAACTCCTATGCGAAGAGCGGGATACATATCTGCGCCCGCGTCGCGCTGTCAAGACAACAGCTTGCAGAGGGTGGCGGATGTGTCTATACTCGCCTCCGTAGACGGAGGTCCTTCGGGGAACCGGGGGAGTGTTTTTCACCATTCTCTCCGTAGAGAGGAGGGATGCATGAAGAGAGCTCTGCTGGCCTGCGCGATACTGGCGACGGTCTCGTTCGCCTCTATCGACGTCGGTTCCGACGTCATGCCCAACAGCAAGCCCTTCTGCGGTGATTGATATCTCACGTTGCACTACCAGGTGGTAGTGCTGGACTCGGACATCAACAGCGCAGTGCAGATCGAGAGCATAAGCTGGAAGAGGTCTACGATAGGCGTGGACTCGGGGATCTTCACCAACTTCAAGATCTACATGGGGTACTCCACGCTTGATCAGCTCGGTGACACCTTCTCGGCCAACTACATCCAGGGGACGAGGACCCTCGTCTACAGCAACCCCAGCTACCAGGTCGTGGCGGGCGGACCGAACAACTGGTTCACGACCACGCTCGACACTCCCTTCTGGTACAGCGGGAACAACAACCTCATCATCGAGTTCGAGTGGTCCACCGGGGCTGGCTCGATCTATGCCTGGCACTGGGCGGCAGGACCGAACCGGGCGATCTTCGGGGCGTACGGAAGCGACACTTCCGATGGCTCCGAGAACTCGATCCCGCACATGATGATCAACGGCCCTGTCGGGCTCCAGTCGGAGACCCTCGGCTCGATCAAGGCCACATTCGGCGGGGAATAGCAGATCTCCGGCGACGGTAGTACCTGCATGGATGCCGTCGCCGGTTCCCATTCTGACAGGAATCCCGGGTTGGCGATGAGAGTAGCGACAGCCCTCCTCTTCCTCGCGTTCGCGTCGGTCGGGGCCGACTGCCCTCTGGGCTTCACCCCCGACGAGGCGTGCGACGCCTCCAATCCCACCTGCGGTCTCTTCACAGATGCCAATGCTGACGAGCGGTGCGACAATCCCGGCCCTCAGGTCGTTCCCGACACGGAAGAAGTCCTCGTCGACACGACACATCTCATCGAGCCTGTCTTCCCCGAGAGCACGCTCGTGATCGAGCCCAATCCGGCCGACACAATCGGGATCGTGCTACTCAGCCCGGTCGACACGGCCGGCGTCATAGGGCTAAACCCGGCAGATACGATCGGGACCGCACCTCCCGAGACGACTGCGGCGACGCAGCCGGAGTCCCTGGTGGTCAGTCTTCAGGACACCACTGCTCTCACCGACACCTCGGCAGTGCCGGACACGACGGCCGTCTTGACCACCGAACCTGATACAACAGCGTCTCCGCGACCGCATGTGCTTCTCACGCCGGACGGCTGCCCCAGGTATCTCCCGCCGGCTGCCGCGTGCCCTCATTCCAGGCAACTCTGTGCGCACTGGTACGGCAGGCTCCCCTCGCAGTCCTGCCTGGGCCCGTCAGAGGGCCTTGCCCGTGCACTCGAGTACCTGATCTTCACAGTGGTGCTCCTCGTCCCGGCGACGGTCTTCTCAAGAACCATCCGCGGCAGGAAGAACAGGAAGAAGGCGAAGTTCGCCAGAACCCTCGTGCTGGTGATCTCTCTGGCGGCGCTGGGATTCTGGCTCCAGGGCTGCTACTGCCCGATCGGCATGTGGCAGTATCTATTCCTGCCCATGTTCGGGTTCCTGCTCTGGATCGGCTTCGCTTTGCTGATGGTCCCCGTCGTCCATGCAATGTTCTTCGGCAGGGTGTACTGCGGATGGGTCTGCCCCCTGGGGGCTCTGCAGGAGCTCCTCGGAAGGATCCCCGTGCCCGGAGCCCCGAAGATCCCCAGGAAGCTCGACAGCGCTCTGGCGGCCGCCAGGTACATAGTGGCGATCCTGTTCACGGCTGCAGTGTTCGCCGCGGGAAGAGGGCTTTTCGGAATCGTATGGCCGGCTTTGTTCTGCGACATCGACCCCTTCCACGCGATCTTCTCCATGTTCCTGACCGGGAGCCTGACACTCGGTGTCGCAGCCATCGTCCTGTCGATCTTCTTCGGGAGGTTCTTCTGCAGGTACCTGTGTTTCTACGGATCCGTCCTCTCCCTCGCCTGCAGGTTCGGACTGTGGAGCAGGCTGCGCGGATCCGGAAGGCGATCCTGCGAGTCGCCGGCGAAGGACACGACCAGCTGCGAGATTCCCGGGGAATGAGAGAAGGGGGCCGAAGCCCCCTTCTCCGACTGCACCAGCCCGATCTACTCCGATCTCACCATTCGCACGAGAGCGGTCTCGCCCTGGGGATCAGAGCATCTTCCGACGTAGACGCCCGCGGGGACCCGGCTCCCGGAGGAGTCCCGGCCGTCCCATGCGGCCGCGAGCGTTCCGGATCCCTCCGCAGGGGCGAGCCTGCGTACGACCCTGCCCGCCAGATCGAAGACGGTGATCGTCACCTAGGAGGCATACTCGCCCTGGAGCGTCAGGATCGTCATGTCGCTGGAGGGATTCGGGGACACTGAAACGGAGAGCGGCACCAGGGGCTCCTGCGGGTCACCAGGTTCGATGCCCGTAGGCCCGGTGACGCTTATGTCGTCGATGTACCAGCCCTCGCGCGTTCCCGCGTTGTCGCTGCCGAACAGGAAGCGCAGCCGGTGAGGACCGGACTGGCCCGTCCCGAAGGGGACTGTGACGAGCTGCCAGCCATATGTCCCCGAGAAGACGCCGGTGCCAGGGGAAAACGGACCCGTCGATTCCGTCACGATCTCGAAGGGATAGCCTCCGGGGGGCGTGACGGCGGCCCAGTTGTCGAACTGCCCCGTCTGGATCAGCCCACCGTCCAGCGCGAGCTGGGCGTCGGTCGAGTAGGTCTGGGCGTCGGTCCACATCCAGAACGACAGGGAGCCATTGTGAGGGATGTTGAACCAGGGGCCTATCTCGCCGCACCAGAGGTGGTTGTCGTAGTCCCCCCCCGCCGATGTCACCGCACTTGAAGCTCTGGGCTCCGCCCGACGTATGATTCCTCGCCGAGCTGACATGCCAGTTGTCGCCCCAGCCGGGCTGAGCGGCGGCGTGCACCCATTCCGAGTAGCCGCTCTCGACATCGCATGACAGCCCGCTCCCCAGAGGAATGTCGAAGTCGAGCTGCTGGCTGAATCCTCCGTCCGCGAATACCGTCAGCCTCATCGGGTGGGTCGCGGGCATGGGAGCGAAGGGCACGGCGTTGATCACGAAGTCGCCTGAAGCCGTGGACGTCTCACCGGGCTGCATCGTGCCGTAGCTCCCGTAGTTGCCCACGACTACGATGCTGCTCGAGAGCGACTGGAGGACGGCATAGGCGCCGGTCATGGCGGCCGATCCCTGGTTCTGGATGCCGAGGTTCAGCTCTATCTGCTCCCCGGACTCGAATGCTCCGTCCCCGTCCCCGGCGGACTGGCCCTGCATGTCGTCGTCAGTGGTCTCGGAGAAGAGTGCGACCTGCAGGGAGGCCTCATATGTGCATTCCATCCAATCGAAAGAGGCACCCGGCTCATCGCCGGCGGCTATTCCGAACTCGCCCTCCTGCGGCCCCGGATCAGTCACTGACAGGGACCACTGCTGACCGCTGGACGGAACCTGTATCAGCAAGCTGAGAGACGGTCCGGCGCAGGTCAGCGTCAGATGGTAGGTCACCCCGGATGGATAGGGAGCGGTCAGCGATCCGAGGATCGTCGACGCCACGCCACCCTGCACCAGTCGTATCCTGGCCACGTCATGATCGGGGGATACATAGGCGTAGATCCCGTTATCACCCTCGACCAGTCTGGCAACGAATCCAAGGACATGCGTCGCAGTTCCCGAGGTCTGAAGGACGAGGTCCTCAGCCACGAGATCGCCGGGACAGACGAGAGCCGAGCAGGTATAGCCAGTAGTGACTGTGGCACAGCCGCCCGAGGCTCCCCAGGCCCCTGAGCCGCATCTCTGCTCCCAGTCTCCGATGTAGTTGTCATTGAAGTCATCAGCGAAGTAGGCCTGCGCAGCCACCGAGCCGGTGATGCAAACCAGTAGAGCGAGCACCAGAGTTCTGTCCATGATGCCCCCTTTTCATGCTCTGCTCCATTGTGTGGCATCGTCACTTCTCAATGTCAATGGCGCTCAACCCGATTGGGAGGGGAAGCCCTTGTCTGATCCGAGAAGGACCGGGGAGAAGGGAAGAGGGATCTTCGACGAGGTTTTCGGGAACATCGTACTCCCCTCATCGCCGCAGCGCTTCGATCCGTCCTACGAGGAATACTGGTCGGAGAGGACAGCAACCGGAGTACTGACGGAGCCGGCCAGAAGGCGTGCCAGAGCAGTCCTTCCATTCATCAGTAGCGGGGACACAGTCCTCGACGTGGGCTGCGGAACAGGAGAGACGCTCGATCTGATCAGGCAAAGCCGCGGCATCGAGGGAACGGGGCTGGACATCTCCGCGAACGCGCTGGCTTCGACTGCCGCAAAGGGCTTCAAGACCATCCAGATGGATCTGACCAGGGAGGGCATCGAGCTGAGCGGGACCTGGGATCACATCCTGCTCTTCGAAGTGGCCGAGCACATCGTGGATGCGGAAGCACTGCTCGAGAAGCTATCGGGCAGGTTCGACAAGGGCCTGTACATCACCACGCCCAACCTGGGCTATATCGCGCACAGGCTCAGGTTGCTGTTCGGAAGGTTCCCTGTCACATACATCTCTGATCCAAGGGAGCATGTGAGATACTGGAGTGTAGGAGACTTCAGGATCTGGACGCGCTGGCTGTCGCTGGGTGAACCTTCTGTGCTCGGATTGAGAGGGAAGTCCAGGTTGCTTGCCAGGAGATGGCCGGCACTCTGGGCAAGCGAAGTGCTCTACGTGCTGAGGCCGACGGAGAAGAACCTCCTGCGCTAGCCCCCCGCATCAACATGGCCGGCGAGTGAAAGGCCGCGCGGGCATCGATCGCTTCCTGTGTGATGTTACGGAAGCCGTCGGCTCTGGAATCTCCATGCGTGTTCCGCCCGGCAAGGCACCATGACATCTTCCGACATCTTCGAGGTCCATCCATGGGCTCGGGCGTTGACTCGACGCCTTCCCAGGGAGACAATAGGGCAGATCAACGGAGGGAGGGCACGTGGCAGCGGGAAGGGAGACCTGGAGCAGCAGGACCGCTTTCGTTCTGGCCGCCATCGGATCGGCCATCGGCCTGGGCAATGTCTGGCGCTTTCCCTATGTGGCGTATGCAAATGGAGGCGGCGCATTCCTCGTGGCCTGTGCCATCTGCCTCTTCCTCGCTGGGATTCCCCTCTTGATGCTCGAATTCGGCCTGGGTCACATGACGCACCAGGCCGCGCCGGGAGCCTTCGCCCGGATTCACCCCAGACTACAGTGGTTCGGGTGGTTCGCCGTGGGCGTGGGACTGATGATCTGCGCCTACTACGCGGTGGTGATGGGCTGGTGCATGAACTACACGTGGGAGGCGGCTACCCTGGGGTGGGACAAGAGAGAGCCCATAGTCGCCGACACCACTATCGCCATCTGCAACACAACGCTCGACGACAGATCCGTCCTCACTCCGGTACCGGACTCCCTGGTCGGGAGACCCTACCGGTCGCCTGCGGGAACCGTGGGGACCATCGTCGACGAGCCGACTACGATCGTGGCATACGACGGGTCCCTGTACGCCTTCCCCTCGCACAGACAGGCGGAGGCCTTCGTGTCAGATCCCTTCCAGGCGGCAGGGAGCATCGGCTCCACGCCCGAGACTGCACCTGCGATCCTGCCCTCGGTGCCGGACGATCTCCTGGGGCTGAACTACGTCTCCCCGCTGACCTCTCCGGCGCTTCCGGGGCAGACCTGGGTCGTGAGCAGGGTCTCGACCATGCTCGTGGCTCAAGAGGGGAAGATCTACGCCTTTGCGACAGTGCCCAATGCCTCGGTCTACCTCGGGACTCCGGACGACTTCTTCTACAACCGCTTCCTCGGACTCACAAGCAGGCCGTGGGACATGGGCACCTTCCGCTGGCCCATCCTCATCGGGTTCACCCTCTCGTGGATATGGATCATCGCCAGCATCTGGAAGAGCACGAAAACGGTCGGCAAGGTCGTCTTCTTCACTGTCACCATCCCCTGGGCGCTCCTCGTAGTCTTCATGATCAGGGGCATGACACTTTCCGGCGCGTCCGAGGGCCTCAGGTACTACCTCACGCCGGTGTGGTCGCGCCTCGCGGATCCCCAGATCTGGCTCGCGGCCATCTCGCAGATTTTCTACAGCCTCAGCGTCGGCTTCGGGATCATGATCGCATACGGGAGCTTCCTCCCCGGCAAGACGAGCATCGCGTCCAATGCCATCATAGTGGGCGTCGCCGACTCGATCACCGCATTCTGCGGGGGAATAGCCGTGTTCTCCGCGCTCGGACACCAGGCGCACATGCTGGGCGTACCCGTCTCGGAGGTCGTGAGGTCCGGGCCGGGGCTGACCTTCGTCGCCTACCCGCAGATCATCAGCAGCCTGCCTCTGGCTCCGCTCTTCGGGGTCCTCTTCTTCCTGATGCTGCTGACCCTGGCGATCGACTCGGCCTTCAGCCTCGTGGAGGCGGTCACGGCCTCGGTGAGGGACAAGTGGGGTGTGTCGCACCGCAAGTCCAACCTGACCGTAGGCGTGGTCTCGTTCCTTCTGGGCCTGCCCATGCTCACGGGTGCGGGGCTCTACATCCTCGACATCGTCGACCACTTCATGAACCACATGGGGCTCACGCTCGTCGTCCTGGGCGAGACGATCGTCATCGGATGGGCCTATGGAGCCGACCGTATGCGCAAGCACATCTCGCAGAACTCGAGCCACCGGGTCGGCGGATGGTGGGACATCTGCATCCGCTGGGTGATCCCGATGGGGATCATATGGATGCTCTACAGCGAGATCAGAGAGCGTTCCCTCTCGGCATACGGCAGTTTCGGGCTCCGCAGCCAGGAGTTCCTGTTCGGATGGCTCATCGTCATCCTCCTGCCCATCATCGCGGACATCTTCGCCATGATGCCGGGGAAGAAGGAAGCGAGGTAGGGGCCGACGCGGAACGCTAGTACAGAGGGCAGGTGTCGCAGTCGGTGGGGGCGCAGTTCAGCGAGTTCAGCATCAGGAAGCTGAAGCCGGAGTCCGGGGCCACGCTGAAGCTGTAGGTCTGCAGGAAGCTCAGGATGTCGGATGCCCTCTCCGTGCACCAGGGCTCGTACTCGATCGCCATCACGCGACACCGTCTCGCCCTCAGGCTGTCGGCGAACGCCTGCCTCCATCCCGTGAGAACCTCCCCGGAACGCGAGTCCACCCACCAGGGGGCCATGACAGCCGAGAGAGGCCGGATTCCCGACAACGGCAGAGGGCCCGTCGTATCCGCCAGAACCAGGACCATCACGGGGCCGAGCCTTCCCTGGAGGTACTCCTGCAGCTCGGTGGCCCTGTCGCCGGCGTATCCGCGGAATCCGGTGACGAAGATGCTGTCAGCATGCGAGGGTGAGAAGACCGCCCTCTCCGACGAAACCTGGGGCTGACCGGAAGCCGGCTGACGCGGAGCAAGGGTCCTCACGATCGTGCGCACGCCGATCGCGAAGAAGTACGCCGCCACGATGACGGCGAGGACCCTGGCCGCGGAGGTGAACCAGTTCCGGTGCGTCAGGAGGCCGAGGAACGCGAACGGCAGCATGTAGACGGTCGTTCCCGCGTAGAAGCCCATGAAGAGGAGCATCCCGCTCAGCGGCCCGCTCGACGCGAACGCGCTGGTCAGGGCGATCAGGAAGGCGGGACAGATGGAGAAGCCCGTGAGAATGCCGAGGAGGAAGGGGCTTCGTGTGACGTTCAGGAGCTTGGAGGTGGCGCATCCGCCGCAGCTCCTGGAGACCCTCACGACGGAGAGGAGGAGATAGGCAGAGAAGAGCAGGTATCCGACGGCGGCAACAGGTCCTCTCAGGGGAGGGGGGATCACCCCTCCGAGCAGGCCCATGATCGCCCCGAAGATCGAGTAGGAGGCGAATCTGCCGGCATTCAGAGAGAGGACCACCCACAGCGACTGCAGGCCGCTGCGCTTCTCGCTCAGGAGATAGGCGCAGTAGACCGGGCCGCAGGAGGCCAGGCAGGCCGTTCCGGTGGCGAGCCCGAGGGCGGCTCCCCTGACAAGGGGTTCGAACAAGGCGCTCCTAGAAGCTCAGCAGAGGCGGGACGAACTCTGCTCCTGCGGAGATGCGGGACCAGTCCCTCGTCTGTCCCAGCAGGGTCCTCTCGGTCTCCACCTTCGCCCAGACGATGGCATCACGGGTGAAACGGTACTCAAGCCCTCCGCCAAGGACGACCTTCCTCCTCGAGGCGAAGCCGCCGGGGGTGACACTGGGCCCGGTCCAGAAGTCGGCGCTGAGCAGGGCCGCCAGTCCGGCCACAACGTGCACACGCGAAAGGGACTCGAGCCGTGCTGTCTGGATCGCCGAGGCCGTGAGCCTTCCGCCGATCATCAGCGATGTGGGCACCAGCTCCGTCTTTCGCGTCGTCCATATCAGGCGGGCGCCACCAGCAGAGGCGGCCGTCGACCACACGCCCTCTCTGTGGTCGAAGGCGGTCTGTCCGGTCATGTCCAGCGAGAGGTCGGGGGTGAGCCAGCGCACCGCCCTGAGACTGCACTGCACTCGCGTGCCCAGATCGCCGTACAGGTAGTTCTCGCCATCCCAGGCGCTGACGCTCACTCCGCCGACGAGTTGCGTTCGTGCGGGAAGAACGGCCGGGCCGAAAGCCACCGAGAAGTCCGCACGATCCCAGCCGTTGCTGTATCCGATGCTGTCTGCGGTAGTGCGCGAGCTTGCGCCACCGACCGTGAATGTCGTGATCCTCCTCGGGCAGGTCCAGCTCAGCGATCCCATGGCCGTCTTCGTCTTCCAGGCAGGCTGGATTCCGAGCGGGTCGGTCTCCAGGTCGCGCCAGGTCATCCATCCTCTGCCGTCCGCCCGGAAGCGCCAGGGCAGATCGGCAGTCAGCCCTACGAAGGGCTCCGAGAACCCGCGGTCGCGGGCCAGGCCTGCTATGGCGGGCAGGGTGATGTCGGGGCCACGGCTTGTCTCCACGTTCCAGCGGATCCCGGGCCTCACCTGGACGAATCCGACCGTCACCGCCGCCTCGGCCAGCAGGTCGTTCCTGCCCTGGTACATGCGAGGCACCAGACCTCCACTGTCCGAGTCGAGGAATCTGTCCCTCAGGCGGATCTCGACAGGTCCTGCATAGACCCGGCTGTGCAGTTCGAGAAGGCGCCTGGCGGGCGAGAGGCTCATGCTGTCTGTCTGGATGCCATAGCTAATCGAGGAGAGGAGAGTCCCGGCGAGAGCCGCCGAGGCAAGTGAGAGCACAGCAAGAAGGCTTCTCATCAGTAGATCGCCCCCTTCGGACACTCCTCGACGCACCTCATGCAGAGGTGGCAGAGGTTGGGGTCGATCACCGCGTTGCCGTCGATGACCTCGATGGCTCCGTAGGGGCACACTTCCTCGCACTTGCCGCAGCCGATGCAGAGCTCCTGGTCGACGACGAGCTGGGTCTGGTCCGTCGGGCCCGAGCAGGCGCAGACAGCAAGCGCGAGGAGGGCGAGCGAGAGGCTAGCGTACCGCGTCATGCGTGCACACTCCCAGGCACTGACCGCAGCCGATGCAGGTGTTCGCATCTATTCTGGCAGTTCCGTCGACGATCGTGATCGACCTCGTCGGGCAGATGCGGAAGCAGTCGCCGCATCCTGCGCAGAGGGCCGGATCGATCCTGTGCTTCATCAGGGCGCCGAAGGCCAGCGCAGCCGTGAGGAGCACGACCATGGGCAGAATCAGCTTCCTCGCCGTCACTCCGACACCTCCAGCAGAATGGCGGTCCCGTCCGGCGAGATGCCGAACAGACCATAGTCCGTGGTCCCCACCGGGGCGAAGATCGCATTCACCGGGCAGGAGGATGCACAGAGGCCGCAGGCGATGCACTTCGCGGGGTCGATGAGGGCCTTGCCGCCCACGAGCGTGATGGCGGCCACGGGACAGCGGCTGACGCAGAGGCCGCAGCCTATGCAGATCGCCGGATCGACTACGAAGGCGCCCTTGAGCTGCACGCTCGAGGGAAACGCTCCCGAGATGGAGTCAGGATAGATCTCGGCGAGGGCCACGCCCTTCGTTGAGGACGAGGAGTCGAAGTCGGCAGTGCCGGCGCGAAGCTCGATGTGATCCCAGGTGCTCGCCACCGGTCCCCAGGTGACGACGGGTTTGCCAGAGTCCATGCTGAAGGTGATGCCGGCGTGGCAGATACCAACTCCGATGAGCAGGACCAGAATCAGCCTAGCCATGTCAGCGCTCCCTTGCTTCCGAAGCGAAGAACAGACGGGCCCCTCGAGGGCGAGATGACCGAAGGTCGTGTCCGCACCTAGGGGTTGAGCTCTTCAACAAAGTTGCTGATCGACTGCAGCCCCTCGTTACGGCAGTGCGCGAAGCATATGCCGCACTGGATGCACTTCGTCGAGTCGATGTGGATCAGCCAGTCCTCGTCCCAGTAGATGGCATCCACCGGGCAGGGCGGGCTGTTCTTCACGGCGTAGCAGCCGGAGGGATACCCGCCGCCGCCGGGACATCTCGCGCATCTGTCGGGATCGTTGAAGTACACGATCCTGTAGGCGTGAAAAGTGCTGGCGACCGCATCGGAGGGGGCACCGGACTCGGAGTAGGCCCTTATCGCGAAGTAGTAGTAACAGCCGTACCGCGTGTCGGAGATGGCCTTCACCGGGCAGTTGAGGACGCACTGGCCGCAGGATGTGCACTTCGACGGATCGATGACGGCGCGCCCGTCGACGAGCGAGATGGCCTGGTTGGGGCACTTGATCGTGCAGATCCCGCACCCGATGCAGGTGTTCGCGTAGACCGTCGGATTCAGCGAGACCCAGCAGGTGTCCTGAGTGCCGGGAACAGTGTCGACCGGGACGGCCTCGTCCCAGTTGGAGGCGTCGATGGGAGTTGTGGAGATCTTCACGATGTAGTGATCGGCCTCTTCGGAAGGGGTCCAATGAAGGACGAAGACCTTGAACTGGCCCTTGAACCACTGCCCCATCTGCTCGGGCCAGGGCGTGTAGCCCGTGTCTATGGTCAGGCCGCTGTCGAAGGCAGGGGGAGGCCCGAAGCCGTCCATGCCGCTGAGGCAGGCCCCGACGCCTGCCAAAAGAAGCGCTCCTACGAGAATGTGAACCTTGTGCATGTGTCCTCCCGACCCATCCTGAGGCTCTGACGCGCAAATCCGAACACCGCGCGCAGGACCGAGGTTCCGAGGAATGCAGTTCTTCGACGCCCGGACAATAGGAGACAGGAGCGTGGAGAGGCAACCCTCCTGCGTGCGCGGCAGCGTACTCCCCGCCCGGGTTGTTCGGCCGAGGCCCGATGATGAATACTTGGGGCCGTGCGGAGGGGTGCCAGAGAGGTCGATCGGGGCGGTCTCGAAAACCGTTGACTTCCGTCAGGAGGTCCGTGGGTTCGAATCCCACCCCCTCCGCCACTTCGTTCGTTTCGCGTAACGCGAAACGAACCGCGTCGCCAGATCTTTCGCGCAGCGAAAGATCGAGAGACCATCCAACATGGCCTGCTCCCAGCAGGTATCCCTCGCCTTCACCCAGACTGTTGCTGAGGTGCATTCCCCCGAATTTGCGGAATTTTGTAGCTGACCCCCCGGAATTCGCATTATCATCTTCGGGGGTAATCAAGGAGGTATGATGAAGGCGATGCTCCTGTTCCCGGCGGCCGCCCTGGCCATGCTCGTATCGGGCTGCGGCAGCCCGTCCTCTCCGACCGGTACGCTCCCCGTAGTCACCGGGCTCCAGGTCGTGGACTCGCTCTGCGCTGGCACGCAGGTCGCGCTTAGCTGGAACCCGGTTCCCGACGTCGACGGATACAGGGTCTACTGGTCCGAGACAACCGGCTACTGGGACGAGATCGTCGACACTGTCGACACGGCCTACGTAGATGACGTATCAACGCGTGACAATGCGGGCGCCGGGTACTACACCGTCCTGGCGTTCAAGGGCGTGGACACTTCCGAGGACTACGCCGAATACGTGAACACGCTGCCGAACTACTGTGGCATCTTCACGATCTGGTCGAATCACGCGCCTGTGGACAGCCTCGATGCGATCATCTTCGACGAGGCTGCGGGACTGACCGGAAGGGCTCAGGACTCGGCATTCGTGCAGGATGCCTACTGCTACGACGGCGGATGGTCCCAGAGCCCCGTCGGCCTGTACTCCGGCGACTACGGGCCTTACGGCGACGGCAGCCACACTGTGATGGCCAAGGGGAACGATCCACGGATCGCCCCGGACAGCGGCTACACGGAGCAGATCCATCTGATCGACGGCGACAGGCTTTTCCTGCAGGTCGAGAGCGGCCACTTCGTGAAGCTCTTCGTCGACGAAGTCCCCGTCGACACCCTGGCGGCAGACAGCTTGGTCTACGGGCTGACCTTCCACTACTGGTACCAGCCCATATCCGGGCTGAGGATCTTCGGCAGTTTCTAGGCACTTGCCGGAACGGCTGGCCGGGGCCACTTCCCGGCCAGCCGAGCGCTCCGGGCCTCGGGCCATCGTTCCTGGGACAGGGCCTCAGGCCTGCGGCCTGTCTTCTGACTCGATTCGGCCGCATACCTTTGCCGGACTTGCGGATTTTTGTAGCTGACCCCCAGCGTCTCCAAGGTGGAGACGCGGTGCGTCGCCAGATCATAAGTCCCGCTTGCGGGACGGCTCGTTCGCTTCGCGTGGTGCGAAACGAACCGCGTCGCCAGACCATAGGTCCCGCTTGCGGGACGGCGATAGCGACAGGTCGGTAGTCCCGCTTGCGGGACGCGATAGCGACAGGCGTCTGCGAAGCAGACACCGAGAGCGTCTCTGCGAAAGATCGAGAGACAATCCAACATGGCCAGTTGCCATCTCGTATCCACGGCCATAACCCAGTCTGTTGCTGGCCTTCATCTTTCCGAATTTGCGGATTTTTGTAGCTGACCCCCGGCCTATAGGCCCCGACGGGCTCATCTACGCCCTCGACAGAGCACGCGGGCGGGTGATGGTCTACGACCGGCAGGGCGTGTTCGTCAGGCAGATAGGGAGCCCCGGGAACGGCCCCGGAGAGATGACGAACCCGCTTGCGATGGCTGTCCTGGGCGATGGCCGCATCACCGTCTGTGCAGCCTACAACGGGGGCATGTACATTTACGAGCCGGACGGCACGTGGGACGGCCTGTCGGCCGAGTTCACGAACAACCCCCCCATGCAGATGGAGGGGGCCGACTCCAATGCATATGTCGCCCTGAAGCTGGATGTCCTCCCGGACAACTCCGGAGGCATCAACGTGAACGTGCGGATCGGCAGGTATGAGGAAGGCATCGAGCCTACGGTCGTGTACATGGAGAACTCGTTCCCGTTCGATCCTCAGAACCTGACCCAGCTGCTCAGAGCATCCTATTTCGGGTACGCGTTCAGCGCGTCCCGCGACGGGAGGGTCGCCGTCGCCCAGCGCAGCAGCGACTCCTACCAGGTCGATATCTGCTCCGCCGACGGAACCGAGCTCCTCATCCTGCATGGCCAGCCGGTGCAGGCAGCCAAGTCGGAGACCGAGATCGCCGACGAGAAGGCTTTCGTCGAGGGTCTGCTGCAGAGCATGGGGGCCAGCGGCGTAGTGATCAGCTACACTCCCGACCCCTACCGGGACCAGGTCTCCGGCGTGGGCTTCGACGGACAGGGGCGCATCTGGGTCCAGAGGGGGACCACCGAAGTCCCCACATTCGACGTCTGGAGCCCCGACGGGAACCTGCTCTTCACCGCGGACGTCCCGTCCGCAGGCGCCGGCGGGATGGCCTGGGACGTGGAATTCGGCGACGACTTCCTGTGTGCGTTTTCGATGGACCCGGTCGCCTTCCAGCAGATCTACGTGATCCCGATGGTGCGCTAGGGGAGGGCTTCAGGGCAGGGCCGGCTGATCAGCGGGGCCGGCCCCTGCGCTCACGGGCCCGGGCGATTATCTCCCTGGCCTTCGCTTCAGACGAGAGGTCCCCGGAGCCCGACGCCCAGGTCTCGGCCTCGAAGGCTGCCTGCTCCGCTTCCCGGAGTTCCCCTCGAAGCAGGTGGAGTTCGGCCAGCGCCACGCTGGAGCTGGCGAAGCTCCTCCCGGATCCGTCGTCGGTCGACACCTCCACGGCCTCCCTGACGCGGGCGAGGCCTTCTCCCGAACGGCCCAGGAAGTGCTCGGAAAACCCCATCTGGATGAGGCAGGGGATCACTATCTCGTCGTAGCCGGACGACTCGGCCTCTGCCAGCGCACCCGCCGCCAGCTCGAGGGCCCGGGCGTGGTCGCCGGCGCGTCCCGCGGCCTTTGCCCGCAGCAGACCCGACAGCGCCAGAGCACTCCCGTTCCCCGTCTCCCTCGCTGCAGCCTCGCACTCCTCGACGACGGGCGCGGCCTCTTCGTACCTGTCCTCGTCCATCAGCCTCAGGGCCAGCGACCCCGTCACATTCGACAGCGCCCACCTGTTGCCCACCTGACGCTGCAGCTCGGCGGCCTGGCGGTAGCTCTCCATCGCCTCCCGTGTCCGCCACATGTCGGAGTAGAGGTTCCCGAGATTCCCCAGGACGACCGCCTCGCCGGCCCGGTTGCCGATCTCCCTGTGAGCCTGCAATGACTGGACATACCGGCCGTGCGCTTCTGAGAGCCTCCCCCTCCGGCGCTCCAAAATGCCGAGGCTGCAGAGGACGTTGCCCTCCGCACGCCTGTCTTCGAGCTCCCGGGACGCCGCGAGAGCCCTGTCACCGAACTCGAGGGCCTCGTCGAACTTCTCCATGTCCCTGTAGAGGGTGCACATGCTGTTCAGGGCGGAGAGCTCCGCCCGCCTGAGGCCCATGTCGACCGAGAGGTCGAGGCTCGCCCTGATGTGCTCCAGAGCCCTGCCGAAATCCCGCCTCATCCTGAACACTATGCCCATGCCGGCCAGGATGTTGGCCTCGGAGCTCCGACGTCCGACGAGCCTTGCGATCCGGAGTGCCTGGCTCATCATGTCGAGCGCTTCGTCGAGCCTCCCCTGGTTCTGCCGGACGGTGCCCAGCCCGCTGAGGGCTATCAGCCGGTGGGAGGGCGAACCCTCCTCGCCCAGGAGGGCCAGCGACCTCTCGTAGCACTCGGAGGCTTTCCCCAGGTCACCCATCGACCTGTACGAGACCCCGCAGCGTGCCAGGGCGGCGGAGGCCCCGGCCGTGTCGCCCCTTGCCTGGAAGATCCCCAGGGCCTCGACGCATGTTTCCACGGCCTCCCTGTGCTTCTCGATATCGCCGAAGTAGGCGGCCAGCGACAACAGGTAGGTCGGCCTGTAGTCATCCAGCCCTTCCTCGTCCATAAGCTTCCGGATCTTCTGCAGGGTCCCGAACCTCTCCCTGCGTGCGATCGTCGCTGTGCAGAACCCTTCCCTGAGCTGAAGGACCTCGAGCATCGACTCGGTGCGGGACCTCGACGGAGGCTCGCCCTCGAGCCAGCACTCCAGCTTGACCGTCCAGTCGAAGAGGCCCTGGTTGTCGTGCTTCCCAGCGGCCAGCCTCGCGGCGGGAAGGCCCCACTCGACGGCCGCACGTGTCTCGCCCGCCTCTCCGAAGTGCATGGCTATCGCACCTGCCAGGCTCCCGTCCTTCCGGGCCGCCAGGGTCTCGGCGCAGAGCGAGTGGAGAACCCTCCTGTTGTGCCTGAGTATCGAGCCGTAGGCGGCCTCGCGCGTCAGGAGGTGTCTGAAGCCCAGTTCCTGCGGCGAGTGCAGGGAACGCGTGAGGAACCCTCTGGATTCGAGCTCGTCGAGAACGGGCCCCGTCGCGGACGGGCAGCCGGCTCGAACGGCAACGGCCTCCAGAAGATCGCTGTCGAAGCTCTCGCCGATGACGCTTGCTATCTGAAGGAGGCGCCTGTGGTCGGAGGGGAGGCCGTCTATCCCGGCCCTGACGATGCCTTCGACCGTGCCGGGCCTCACCTCGTCGAGAGGCAGACCGGCGTAGAAGGCCGGCCTTCCGGACCCGGCGCTGCCCAGAGCCATCTCCTCGAGGAGGAAGGGGTTTCCTCCTGCGGCCCTGTAGACGGCCCTGGCGGAGGCCTCGAGGGGCTGTGCGCCCGCCCGCCAGGATCCCAGCAGATGGGATACCAGCAGGATCGAGTCCGTCTCTCCGAGCTCGCCGAGCACCATCTCGGTGGTCGAGACGTAGCCTTCGGGCATGCCGGCGAGTGCGAGCCTCCCGGTGGGAGGATCGGGCCTGTAGGTGAGCAGGAAGTCCAGGGGCCTCCGTGTGGAGCAGTTGGTCGAGATGAAGCCCAGCACTTCGGAGGAGGCCGAATCCATCCAGTGAACGTCCTCCAGGATGATCAGGACCCTGTCGCAGAGGCCCGACGCCAGCTTCAGCACACCCGAGACCGCGGCAAGAGAAGCGAGCCTCGCCTCCTGGCTCTCGGCGGCGCTGATGCCGGCCTCCCCCGGGAGCTTCGAGAGCATCGCCGAGAGGGCTTCGGCGGCTTCGGGCGGCATCACGGGCACTCCCCCGCCTCCCTCCGGGGAGAGACGGCAGATCGCCTCGGCCACCTCGGCGGGCCCGGGAGTACCGCAGGACTCGAGTCCGAGAAGGCCTCTGACAAGGGATGCGAAGAGCCACATCGAGGGCTGTGCATACGACAGGCAGGTCGCTCTGGCGACCAGGCTCCTCCCGGGAAGAGAGGAGTATCTCCTGGAGTACTCGAATGCGAGCCTGGACTTTCCTATCCCGGCGTCACCGCAGATTCCCGCCATGCGGTGGCGCGCACCCCCGAGCCTGCTCGTCGCGCCCGTGTCGGCTCCGAAGAACTCCTCGAGCCCGGAGAGCTCGGCCTTCCTCCCGACGAAGGGGGCGCCCGAGAGAGCCGAAGCCCTCTCCCACCTGTCCACCTGGGACTTCCCGGGCCCGGTCGGCTGGAAGATGTGGACGGGCCTTCCCCGGCCCCTGATCCTGACCTCACCGAGGTCCCTCCAGGAGTAGAGGTCGCCGCACTCCTTCCTGACCCTGTCCGAGACCTGGATCGTCCCGTGCCCGGCCGTCTCCTCCAGCCGGGATGCGACATTGACCTCGTCACCCGTGGCCGTGAGGTGCCCCGAGGGATCGGGAGCCACGGTGACATCTCCGAATGCTATGCCTGCGCGGGCGCCGAGCGGGAGGTCATACCTCTCCAGGACGTGGCAGAGATCCTCGATGACCTGCATCATCCTCACGGCCGAGGAGACGGCGCGGCTGCAGTCGTCCTCCGACGACCGTTCGGCGCCGAACAGCGCCATGATCCGGTCCCCCTCGAACTTGTCCACATACCCGCCGTGGCCCTCCACGACCGCCGACAGGGCACCCATCACGCCCGTCACTATCCTGTGCAGGACCTCGTGGTCGACCTTCTCCGCAAGCGAAGTGAATCCCTCGAGGTCGAGGAAGAGGATGGCGACGCTTCGCCTCTCGCCGGGGATGAGGGCGGGGCCCGAGGGGGAATGCGGGACAAGCGGCTTCGAGAGATCCTCGAGGTCCCTCTCGAGCAGCTCAAGCCAGCCGTCGCCCGTGTGTCCTTCCTTGGCGGATGCAGGCATCGGACTCCCTAGTCCTGTGCCCGGCCGGCGGCTGGGACGCCTGCCGACCGGGTCTTCCCATATGTGACCCTCCCCATCGCTCCTCCTCCCGGGACCGCCGGCCCGGGATGCGCCGCTAAGCTCGCTTCCCGGGGAGCCCGCGGCAAGCCGGGGATGATGCCCCCCGGGGCACTCGAGGTGTTATCCTTCCGCCATGAGAAGCCTGTTCGAGTTCGGCTCCTACGTCAAACCGTACTGGAGGAGAGCCGCGGCGGCCCTGATCCTGCTGGCCAGCCTCGTCGTGATGGACCTGTGGATCCCGAGGCTCACCCAGAGGATAATCGACCGCGGCATAAGGCAGCAGAACCAGCAGGTCGTCATCCACACGGGCCTCCTCATGCTCGCGATCTCGGTCGTCGGCACCGCGTTCGCCGTGGGCAACAACGTTCTCTCCGTAAGGGTGGGAGAGAGCGTGGCGCGGGATCTTAGGAACTCGCTGTTCTCGAAGATCCAGAGCCTCTCCCCGGGCAATCTGGACAAGCTCAGCACGGGTCAGCTCATGACAAGGCTCGCCAGCGACACGGCTGCTCTCCAGAGGCTCACGCAGGTCTCCCTGCGCATCGGCACGAGAGCTCCGCTCCTCATGGTGGGAAGCCTTGTCCTCATGATACGCACCAGTCCTTCGCTGGCTCTCACGATGCTTCCACTTCTGGTGATCACCTCGGGGATCATCGTCCTCTATGTCCCTCGGATGGAGCCGATCTTCCGGGCCGTCCAGCAAAGGCTGGACCGGCTCAACACCGTCCTGCAGGAGAACATCGCCGGTGTAAGGCTGGTCAGGTCCTTCGTGAGGGCGGACTTCGAAGAGGACCGCTTCGAGACGGCCAACGCCGGGTTCACGGACGAGACCGCCAGGGTCATGAGACTGATGGCCACGATGACTCCCCTGCTGACCTTCTGCATCAACATCGGCATGGCGATCGTGATCTGGGTGGGGGGCCTGGCGTCGATACGGGGAACCATGACGCTCGGTCAGATAGTCGCCTTCACCAACTACCTCCTGACGACCATGACGCCTCTCATCATGATGACGAACCTCTCGAACGTGTGGGCGAACGGCCTGGCCTCGTCAAGGAGGATAGGCGAGGTCATGAACACCTCGACGGAGGTGCCGGAAGCCCCGGATGCCGTGGATCTCCCCCCGGGCTCGCCCTGCAGGATCGTCTTCGAGGATGTCACCTTCAAGTACGCGACCAGCGGAGAGCCCGTTCTCGCCGGGATCGACCTGGCGATCGAGCCGGGCCGGATCACGGCCTTCCTCGGAGCAACGGGTGCGGGGAAGACGAGCCTGGTGAATCTGGTGCCCCGCTTCTACGACGTGTCGTCTGGCCGCATCACGGTCGACGGGATCGATATCAGGCAGATCAGGCCCACATCGCTGAGGGGCAGGACGGCCGTGGTTCCCCAGGAGACTGTGCTGTTTTCGAACAGCGTGAGGGACAACATCCGCTACGGAGTCCCCGACGCAACGGACGACGAAGTCATCGCTGCCGCAAAGGCCGCGCAGGCACACGATTTCATCCTGGATCTCCCGCAGGGCTACGAGACCCATGTGGAGGAGCGGGGCGTGAACCTCTCGGGGGGCCAGAAGCAGAGGATCGCCATCGCGAGGGCGCTCGTCACGAGGCCGATGATACTGATCCTGGACGACAGCACGAGCTCGGTGGACATAGCCACGGAATCGGTCATCCATCGCGCGATCAGGGACTGGATGAAGGGCCGGATCGTCATCGTCGTGGCCCAGAGGATCAGCACCGTGCTGGAGGCGGACACGATCGTCGTTCTCGACGAGGGAAGGATCGCAGCCGCCGGCTCCCATGCCGGCCTCATGGGATCGAGCCCCGTCTATCGCGAGATCTACGAGTCACAGCTCGGAGGCGGCAGAGTTGAGCCCTGAGCCCTTCCGCCCCGCACCTCCGGACGCGAGGTCGATGATCCGGCCACGGAGGCCGGCGATGATCGGGCGCATAGAGGAGGCCCGCGATCCGCGCAGGGCGCTGATGAGGCTCCTCCCCTACCTCAAGCCCTTCCGGGGCAAGTTCGCGGTTGTGGCGGTCGCCGTGGTCGCCTATACCGGGCTGGGACTCCTCGGACCCTATCTCATGGGCACGGCCATCGACAGGTACATATCGACGAAGTCTCCAGCGGGGCTCCCGCTGATCGCGGCGGCGATGCTCGCGGCCTATCTGGGCAGCAACACCCTCCAGGCAGTGGCCGGGTGGGTCATGGCGACGGTCTCCCAGGGCGCCCTGAGGATCCTCAGGGGAGACCTCTTCGGGCACATCCAGACGCTGCCAGTCGACTTCTTCGACAGGAAGCCGGCCGGCGAGCTCATGAGCAGGCTCACCAACGACATAGACGCCATCAACCAGGCCGTCTCACAGAACGTCACCACGATCCTGGCCAACTCCCTCTCCATGGCGGGCATACTCGTGGCGATGCTGCTCATGAACCTGAGGCTGGCCCTGGCCGCAATGCTGGTGCTGCCGGTCATGCTGTGGTTCACTGCCTTCGTCGCCCGGTACACGAGGAAGGGCTTCCGGGACCTGCAGAAGAGCCTCGGGGACATGAACGCATCCGCCGAGGAGAACATCAGCGGGCAGCGGGTGGTCATGGCCTTCCATCGGAACCAGAGCGTCATCGAGGACTTCAGGCAGAGGAGCCAGCGCGTCTTCCGGGCCGGCGTCTACGCCAACAGCTACGCACTCCTGCTGATGCCGGTCTCGAATGCGCTGGGGAATCTCTTCGTCGTGGTTCTCGCCGGGTACGGCGGCTGGCTGGCCCTCAAGGGGCTCGCCACCGTCGGGACCATCGCTGCTTTCATCACATACGGGCGCAACTTCGTCCAGCCGCTGAGACAGCTCGCCAACATGTACAACTCGCTGCAGGCGGCGCTTGCCGGGGCGGAGCGTGTCTTCGAAACCATCGACTTCCCCTCGGAGACGGACGAATCGCCCTCCGTTGCTCTTCCCGAGCCCGTGCGGGGAACGGTGAGGTTCGATGGTGTCGAGTTCGGCTACGAGCCGGGAGTGCGGATCATCAAGGACCTGTCGATGGAGGTGGAGGCAGGAAGGACGATCGCTCTGGTGGGCCCCACGGGTGCCGGCAAGACGACGCTGGTCAACCTCCTGACGAGGTTCTACGAGATCGATGCAGGAGAGATCCTGATAGACGGCGTGGACATCCGGGGAATAGGAAAGGCCAACCTCAGGAGGCAGTTGGGGCTGGTCCTGCAGGACACCTTCATGTTCGCCGACACCGTGATGGAGAACATCAGGTTCGGGAGGCTGGAGGCAACGGACGAGGAGTGCATGGCCGCGGCCAGGCTGGCAGAGGCCGACCACTTCATCAGACAGCTCCCCGAAGGGTACCTGACCGATCTGCGCGAGAGGGCCGGCAATCTGAGCCAGGGCCAGAGGCAGCTCCTGTCGATTGCCCGCGCGATCCTTGCCGATCCGAGGATACTGATCCTTGACGAGGCGACCAGCAGTGTCGACACACGGACCGAGATCCGCCTGCAGAAGGCTCTGCTCAGGCTGAGGGCCAACAGGACGAGCTTCGTGATAGCGCACAGGCTCAGCACCATCAGGGACGCAGACGAGGTCGTCGTCATCGAAGGCGGAGAGATAGTCGAGCGGGGCAGCCACCAGTCCCTGCTGGATCTGAAGGGCCTGTACTACCGCCTCTACATGGCCCAGTTCAGGGGCCAGGCCATCTAGCGGCCCGGGGTCGCAGGCGCTGGATACTGCACCGGGCCGGCTCTCAGTCTCCCAGGAGCACGAACCTGCCCTTTGCGCTCCATCCGCCTGACTGCAGGACTGCGAGGTAGCATCCGGGAGAAAGGGTCCCCCGCAACTCCCAGATCACGGCGCCGGCCCCTGCGGGGCGGACCCCGGCCTGCACGACGTCGCCGACGAGCCTCCCCGACAGGTCATAGACGGACAGCGACACCGGCGAAGCCGCCGGGATCCGGAACTCGACGGAGACAGCCCGGCGAGCCGGATTGGGCGTGATGCCTTGCAGCACGGGTCCCGAAGGGGCAGGATCCCCTTCAATCCCCATCGGAGGCTCGGTCCTCAGGAGCCAGCAGTCGTAGTCTCCGGCCCCCATCGAGTTCGTGATCCCCGCAACGGCATATCCTCCGTCCGGCATCTGCATGATGGAGAAAGCGTTCTCGCTGCCGGAGCCGCCATAGACGGAGGTCCACACGGTGTCGCCCGAGTCATCCGTGCGGATCAGGACAGCGTTGGTGCCCCCCCATATCCGATATCCGGTCAGCGCATATCCTCCGTCCCAGGTCTGGAGCACGTCGTTGCACCCGTCGCTTCCCGGTGTGCCGAATGTCGTCGACCACTCCTCGTTCCCGTCCGGGTCGGTCTTCACCAGGTACATGTCGTAGCCGCCCGCGCCGAAGGAGGAGGTGGAGCCGCCGAGGATGAACCCCCCGTCCATCGTCTGCTCCAGGGAGTTGCCCTCTTCCGCGTCCGGACCGCCGAATGTCTCGTACCACATCATCATGCCGATGGAATCCGTCCTCACGAGGTAGAAGTCTTCACTGCCGGCGCCGAACGAGTAGGTTCGTCCGAGGAGGGCATAGCCTCCGTCGGATGTCTGCACAACGGAGTTGGCGTACTCGATCTCCGAGCCGCCGTACACTCTCTCCCACTGAAGCACTCCGTCGGCCGAGATCTTCATGAGACAGGCGTTCCAGCCTCCGCCTGAAGCCTGGCGGGCACCCGCGACGGTGAACCCCCCGTCGGAGGTCTGGATCAGGCACCTCCCCTCGTCGTCGCTCGATGAGCCGTACGCCTCGTCCCAGAGAAGGGCTCCGTCCGCATCGGTTCGCACCAGGTAGACGTCCTTCCCGCCCGCGCCGAAGGACTGCGTGTAGCCTGTTGCGGCATAGCCTCCGTCAGATGTCTGCACCACCGAGTACCCGTACTCCGTGGAGGCGCCTCCGTATGTCTCCTCCCACACGAGGTTCCCCGAACCGTCGGTCTTCACGAGGTACAGGTCTTGGCTCGGTCCGTCGGAGGAGTTGTAGCCGGCGAGGATGAAGCCGCCATCGGAGGTCGTGCATGCGCCGCGGGCCTGGTCCACCCACCATCCGCCGTAGGCCTCCTCCCAGGCCATGCCCGGACCCTCCTGCGCCATCACTACTCCCTGAAGGAGCAGAATGCAGAAAGCGCACAGGGACGCGGTCCTCAAGATCCCACTCCCTTCCGGGAAGGCTCCCTCAGCGGGTCTCCACCAGCTCGAAGATCGCGTTGTCGGTCCTGTCCTCCACTTCCATGTGCAGGACGAACTTCACGAGACCTGTCCCATCGGCAAAGTAGAAGTCGTCGTAACTGCCTTCGGCCCCGGGAGTGGTGAAGGGCTCGTGTACGTAGGCGCATCCCGTGAACAGGCCGGCCGGCACGGTGACCGTCTCGTCGAGGCTCTCGACCCGGTCCACGGTCGGGACCGACGGGGAGAACGACCAGGTCAGGCCGACCTCGAGAGGGAGCCGCATCATCACGAATGCCTCGTGGCTGTCGAGGCTCTGGTATCTCAGGACGAGGGAGTCGGTCGAACAAACGTAGAAAGTGTCCTGGATGGCAGACGTCGACGCGGCCTCACCGCTCCGGGGCGTGAAGGTGATGGTGGCGGACGTCACGATCATCGAGACGGGGAACCCGTCCTCGTGCTGGAAAACGCCCGCCACATTCCTCACCATCTCGCCCGAGATGTCCGATGTGTCCGCACCGAACGACTGGGTGCCGCCCACGGAGTACTCCCAGAACAGGCCCGGCGCCACCGGGTACCAGTCAGGCTCCCCGGCCGGCTGCGAAGTCACTGCGAGCAGCGTGATCATGAAGAGGCACATAGGGTGATCCCCCCTCGGCTGAGCGCGGTCCCTCCCCCGCCGTCACAGTCTGCGGGGCGGGCTCCAGCGGTTGCGGCAGCCGGGGCCCTTGTCCCCGGCGAACCGGACCCCTATTGCCAGCTTGCGGCGCCGTCCACGACGGAGCCGTGTCCAAGGGCAGGCGACGCGGGGCACCTGATGACGAAAGAGCTGTCGTCAGCGATCCGGAGGTCGTATGGAGCGCCGGTCGTGTCCGAGGGGCAGGAGAGATCCGCGGCATTCCCCATCACGCCGGAGGCCACCAGCTCGTCGAGGGTCCCCGTTCCGCCGTACTGCCCGTAGTAGAGCTGCTCGGCCACGGACAGGCTCCGCATGTTCGCGCGGCAGTCGTTCATCGCCTGCTCGGCCCTTCGGGTCCGGGTCGCCACGTCGAGATCGGACTCAGTCACCGAGATGGACGCGGAGTCACCCGACAGGACGATGCCCTTGAACGAGTAGTTCCCTCCGTCGCTGTCCACCGCCAGGATATCGTAGGTCCCGGCGGGAACTTCGAATCTCGCCGTCTGTCCCGGCTCGAGATCAGGGTTCTGCAGATCCTCACCCAGCTCCGACGCTCCTGCATCGCTGACGTAGATCTCAGATATGAAATACCCGTCGAGTCCGTTGTGGATCAGCAGTACCGCAGGCCTTCCACACGATGCGAGGAGCAACAGGCAGGCGGCCGCAGTCGTCTTCGCGAAAGTGCGCATACCGTCAACCTTCCCTTCCTGGCAAGCTCACGAGGTTCGATACTCCAGCCATCGGTCCTGGTCAATCCTGCGTCTGCAGGCTGCGACGGCCCGACGGGGGGAGGAGCGGCTGCAGCCGCCCCGCCTCCAGATCGAGGAGGGTCGCGCTAGCGGATCCTGACCAGCCTCGCGGTGCACGACTGCATTCCGGACTCCGCTCTTGCCAGATACACGCCGGAAGGGGCGACCGAGCCGTCCGCGGAGGTCCCGTCCCAGAGTAGCGTTGCGCTGCCTGCACTCCCGGATGGAGTATCCAGCCGTGTGATCAGTCGCCCCTGCAGATCGTAAATCTCCACGTCCGGACTTCCCGATCCCGGCTGACCGTCCCAGCCCAGGTCGAGGCTCACGCTCGAGGCGAAGGGGTTGGGCGAGGCTTCGAGTGAGAGGCGCCCGGGGGCCATGGGACCGGATCCCGTCCCTTCACCGGTGAAGCCGCTGAAGTAGTAGCCGGTTCCACCCGTGCTGGATGCACTTCCCACGACCAGCACCGCCTGGTCCGCCGGGTCGGTCATGCCGTTCATGAGCAGATAGCCGGACTGCGTGGAGGGATCGAGAGTCATCCTGTGGACCTCGGTTACCCCGTTCGAGTGCAGCGCGAGGCCCCAGACCGCGAAGCTGTTGCTGTCGTCTCCGTCGAAGGTGAGGTACAGATTCCCGTAGGGATCGAAGTTCTGGAAGCGGTAGTAGTCCGCCGCCCAGTGATTCACGGTCTTGTTGATGTTGAGGACTGGATAGCTGGAGTAGGTCCCGGCCACCGAGAACGGGGGCAGGTCGTCCCCGGCGTATCCGAAGCGGCCGTCCTCGATCGTAGTGTCGTCCAGGTAGTTGGCAACGGTCCAGTCGGCGAAGACATCCGCGAAGTTCTGGGAGTAGCCCAGGGCGTCGAGCACGTTCTCGTATCCCTGGATCGAGTTGGCAGGCTCGTGGACCACATCGTAGACGGCCGGCAGGCCGCCGTACCGCTCGTAGAAGTAGAGGCTCCAGAGATAGGTCTTGATGTAGTCGGCCCAGTCGCCGTTCCAGACTATCAGGCTGTTGTCGGGGTTGCTGTTGAAGCCGGAGATGTTGTCGGGGGCTCCGTAGAGCCACATCGCCAGCTCGGCAAGCCCCTCGTCGACCCATGGCGACTCGTCGCTGTCGTACTTCCAGTGGATCATGTGCTCCAGCTCATGCGCCATCACCGCGAGCATGTAGTTGCCGCTGGGGCCGCCGGAGCTTGTCGGATTCAGGTAGAGCACCTCGCACTCGTTGCTGTGGTACTCCGGGTAGGTGCCCTCGGGGAACTCGTCGAACCAGAAGAAGAAGCCGTCGGCCGAGATGCCGAAATCGAACCATGTCAGATAGATGCGCGGATCGTTGTCCAGCTCGTCAGGCGGGGTGCCGAAGGCGAGGCTGTCCAGGTCGTAGATCCCCAGGGACGGGAACGGGCCGATGCTGCTGTTCTCCCAGCGCTCCAGTATCTGGTCGACGTCGGCCTGGTCGACGGAGACGAGCCACTCCGTGTTCCTGACGACGACGTATCCATGGGCGCTCAATCCCCTCACGGTGCACATGTCCTGTTCGAAATGAGGCGGCGGCGGATTGTGCACCCAGAGCCACCAGAGCCAGGAGTCGCCGACCTGCGGGTTGTCGGGTGGAGACATGGGCATTCCGGGGAACGGGCAGAGGACGTCCGGTCCGATCCCGCCGGGCGAGGGTGGGAGGATGTCGTGAGGCACTCCGCCATCGGATGCCGAGGAGGCAGCTGCCGGGACTGCGATCGCGCACACGGCCAGGAGGGCGGCGAGCCGCACGGGGACAGCCGAGGACAACAGGTCAAGGGGACTCGAAAGCCGCATCAGCTTCATCTCCAATCCACATGGGGCACTCCGCAGCCGTGTCTTCACGGACACGAAGAGGGAACCTGGAAGGCGCGGCCTGGTTCCAGTGCGACGAGACACCGGGACATCGCCTGCCCGAAGCCCGCCTCTAGTCCAGATTGCCCGAGAGCCTGGCGATCTTCACCCAGAAGATGATCCAGAGGACCAGGCTCAGCGGCACGATTATCAGGTTGATGATCGGGATCCATTCGACGAGGTTCAGGACGCAGAACGCGATGCCGGGCCCGAGAGCCGGATACGACCCTGAGAGAGGCCTGCTGCGCGCCTTGTACTCCCTCTCCAGCGAGCTGCTGGTCATGAAGACGACGATGAAGTCCCAAGCCAGGTTCAGCAGCGGCACCATGCTCAGCCAGACGAGCCCCGGGCTCATCGCCCTCGAGGGCTGGGAGCAGCGGTCGATCGCCCTGTACATGGTGATCAGGTAGAAGACCCGAGGCAGCAGAAGCAATCCGAGCACGATCAGGGTTGCTGCCAGACCGTGCTGGTCCTGGAGCGGGCCCGAGTACTTCGAGAAATGGTAGATCAGCACAAGCCCTCCTTCTCCCCCGGCTGGCCGTTTCGCCCCTGCAGGCGACCTGGCTCTTCATCGCGAAGCCCGGCAGGGCTGTCAAGAACCCCGGTCGGGACCGGGGGCCTTTGACCGAGCGGACCTCCTCCTCCATTATCGTCGGAGCCATTACCCGTTCGTGCGCCGTCGGGCGCGCGCACCCCCGAACGCGCCGATCGTCAGACCGGCCGGGAAGGAGGCAGGAATTGAACCGTCCTCCTGTGGGCCGTTATGCCCCGTGGGCCCTTGGGATAGCGTTCGCCGCCCGGGCACAGCCCGACATAGACATCCTGGTCCAGTCCCTGGACCGGCTCTACCGCAGCAACGACAGCTACGCGGAGATGTCGATGCACATCGTCACCCCGCACTGGGAGCGCACGCTCACGATGGAGGCCTGGTCGATCGGGACGGACAGGACATTCGTCAGGGTCCTCTCCCCGGCCAGGGAGGCGGGCATGGCCACGCTCCGCATCGGGACGGAAATGTGGAACTACCTGCCCAACACGAGCAGTACGGTGAGGGTGCCTCCTTCGATGATGTCCGGAGCGTGGATGGGCTCGGACATCACGAACGACGACATCGTGAAGGAGATAACCTGGGCCGGGGACTATACGTACGAGTACACCGACGACACCCTCCTCACCGGCCCGCTCCAGCGGGGGCTCCTATACCTGAAGCTGGTGCCGAAGCCGTCGACGGCGGTGGTCTGGTCGAGCATCGTGTGCGCAGTCGATTCCGCCGCAGTTCTGCCCGTGTGGGAGCGCTACTACGACCGGCATGGGACGCTCATCAAGACGGTGACCTTCTCGGACGTGGGTCATGACCTGCCCCCATTCACAGGTCCACTCTCTGAGTCGTTCCCAGAGCTGGTTCCATACGGTATGATGCACGGCTCCATTGCTCAGGCGCAAGGTCACTTAGGGCTTCTGGAG
>Ga0172362_10000515_pt1 | contig 31640 bp, 26 predicted proteins | sample LakKivs1_kivu2a2_FD_114534 | JGI IMG/M metagenome (GOLD analysis project Ga0172362, IMG submission 114534) | Sediment microbial communities from Lake Kivu, Rwanda - Sediment s1_kivu2a2 | ecosystem: Environmental > Aquatic > Freshwater > Lake > Sediment | place: Rwanda: Western Province, Lake... | reverse complement strand
TCCGGCTTCCAATCCCACTCCGCGCGCGCGGCGCTGTCGTCGATCGAGGCCGGCCAGGAGTCGGCGATGGCCTGGCGGAAGTCGGGCTCGTAGCGGACCTCGAACGAGGGGATGTGCCTGCGGATCTCGGCGGCGAGCTCGCCGGCCGAGAAGCTCATGGCCGTGACATTGAAGCTCGAGTGGTGCTTCAACCGGGCGAAGTCCGCGTCCATGAGGTCGAGCGTGCACTTCAGGCAGTCGGGCATGTACATCATCGGCAGCCGGGTCGCTTCGCGGAGAAAGCAGGTGTAGCGGCCGTGCTTGACGGCTTCGTAGAAGATGGCGACGGCGTAATCGGTGGTGCCGCCGCCGGGCAGGGTCTGGTGGCTGATGATCCCGGGGTAGCGGCAGCCGCGGACGTCGAGGCCGTATTTAAGGACGTAGTAATCGCAGAGGAGCTCGCCGGCGACCTTGGTGACGCCGTAGATCGTCGTCGGGCCGAGGACGATGTCCTGGGGGGTCATCTCGCGCGGGGTGGTCGGGCCGAAGACGGCGATGGAGCTCGGGGAGAAGATGCGGACGAGACTGCGCGTCCGGCCGATCTCGAGGACGTTGTGGAGCCCGTTCATGTTGACGGCCCAGGCCTTCTGGGGGTTCTTCTCACCCGTGGCCGAGAGGAGCGCGGCCAGGTGATAGACGGTGTCGGCCCCGAACTTGACGATGAGGCCGTCGAGGGCGGCCTTGTCCGTGACGTCGACGAGCTCGAAGGGGCCGGCTTCGGCCAGGGCGGCGGGGGGGCGGACGACGTCGGTGACGAGGACGTTCTCGGCGCCGAACCGTTTCCGCAGCGCCTGGGCCAGCTCGGACCCGATCTGGCCCGCCGCGCCCGTCATCAGGATCCGCTTCATCTCTCTGGCCATGGGGTCGTCTCCGTTCGGGATATGGCGAAAAGAAGGTATCTTATAACACAGCGGCGCCGGGCAAGCAACCAGAAGGGGTCAGGCCCCAAATTCTTCAATTTTCGCCGGTCGGCAGGGGAGCCGGACGTCCAAGATTGAAGAATTTAGGGTTTGACCCCTTCTTCATCTTCCGCTAGAGTTAAAAGGCTCAGATGGCCAACGACCCACACCATCACCCCCAGGAGGCTCTTTCATGTCCATCGTCCTGACAGGGACCAATCTCGACGTCGAGACCGTCGTCAAGGTCGCCCGCGAGGGCGTTCCCGTATCGCTCGACCCCGAGGCCCGCAAGCGCATCGAGAAGTGCCGGGCCTTGCTCGAGGACAAGATCCAGAAGAAAGAGATCATGTACGGCGTCAACACCGGCATCGGCGAGCTGGCCAACGTCGTCCTGACCCAGGACCAGGTCGAGCAGTACCAGCGCTACCTCATCTACAGCCACGCCGCCGGCTATGGGAAGCCCATGCCCGAAGAGATCGTCCGGGCGGCCATCCTGACCCGGATCAGCTGCCATTGCCACGGCCACTCCGGCCTGCGGCCCGTCGTCACGGAGACCCTGATCGACCTCCTCAACAAAGGCGTCACGCCGGTCATGTGCGAGAAGGGCTCGGTCGGCGCCTGCGGCGACCTTTCGCCGATGGCCCAGATGGCCCTTGTGCCCATGGGCGAGGGCGAGGCCTTCTACAAGGGCGAGCGCCTCCCCGGGGCCGAGGCCCTCAAGCGGGCCGGCATCAAGCCCATCGTCCTCCACGCCCGCGACGGGCTGGCGATGATCAACGGCTCGAACGTCATCGCCGGCATGTCCGCCCTGGCCGTCCACGACGTCCACCGCTGGCTGAAGATGTCCGAGATCGCCGCGGCCCTGACCCTTGAGGTCCTCAACGCCAACATGAAGGCCTACGACGAGCGCCTGCACGCGACGCGCGGCTACCCCGGCGCCCTCGAGTCGGCGGCCAACGTCCGCCGTATCACCGAAGGGAGCGAGTGCCTGGCCCAGACCGGCAAGAAGGTCCAGGACGCCTACAGCCTCCGCAGCACGCCCCAGGTCGTCGGGGCCGGCCGCGACGCCCTCAAATGGGCCCGCGCCATGGTCGAGATCGAGCTCAAGGGCGCGGCCGACAATCCCGTCTTCTTCCCCGACGAGAAGCTCGTCCTGACCGGGGCGAACTTCCAGGGCGTGCCGATGGCTTTCGCCCTCGAGCTCCTGGGCACGGCCGTGACCACGATCGCCGTGCTCTCGGAGCGGCGCCACAACCGGCTCATGAACCCGCACCTCAACGCCGGCCTGCCGGCCTTCCTGACCAAAGGCGCGGGCATGTTCTCCGGGCTGATGCTCACCCAGTACACGGCCGGGGCGCTCGTCTGCGAGAACCGCGTCCTCTCCCACCCGGCCGCCACGGGCTCCATCCCGGCCGCGGCCGACCAGGAGGACTTCGTCAGCATGGGCATGACCACGGCCCTCAAGACCCGCCAGATCCTCGACAACGCCCAGGCCGTCCTCGCGATCGAGCTCATGGCCGGGGCCCAGGCCCTCGACTTCCGCCAGCCGCTCAAGCCCGGCCGGGGGACCCAAGCGGCCTACGAGGTCATCCGCAAGCACATCGCGCACCTCGACGCCGACCGGCCCCTCTTCGACGATATCAATAAGCTCAAGGAGGCCGTCGCCACCGGCGAGATCCTCGACGCCGTCGAAGCCGCCGTCGGCCCGCTCGCGTGACGCCATGAGCATGCGCATCGCCCTGGTCACCGGCGCCGCCCGGGGCATGGGCCGGGCGATCGCCCTGCGCCTGGCCGAGGACGTCTCCGGCGTGGCCATCCATTATTTCAGCCGCCGCGACGAGGCCCAGGAGCTGGCCGCGTCGATCCGCGACAAGGGCAAGCTCGCGGCCGCCTTCCGGGCCGACCTGACCAAGAAGGCCCAGGCCGCGGGCCTGGTCAAGAAAGTCGAGGAGCGGTTCGCCCGCATCGACGTCCTGGTCAACAACGTCGGGCCGTTCCTGGTCAAGCCCTGGGACCAGCTCGAAGTGGCCGACTGGGAGCGGGTCCTGCGGGGCAACCTGCTCGCGCCCTATTTCTGCCTCAAGGCGGCCCTGCCCGGCATGCGCAAGCGCAAGTGGGGCCGGATCGTCAACATCGGCTACAGCCGGGCCGAGCACCTCGGGGCCTTCCCGACGATCGCCCCTTACGCCATGGCCAAGACGGGCCTGCTCACGCTGACCCGCACGGCCGCGGCGGCCGAGGTCGTGAACGGCATCACGGTCAACATGGTCTCGCCCGGCCTGATGCGGGGCGGCGCCCTGCCCGCGGCCAAGAACCTCTCGGAGTCGCAGATCGGCACCTTCGAGGACGTGGCCGAGGCCGTCGCTTTCTGCGCCTCGGACGAGGCGGCGGCGATCACGGGCTCCAACGTCATCGTCTCCGGCACCTGGAAAATGTAAAAGGAGGACAGCATGTCGAACATCTCCATTTATCTCTGGATCGGCGGCGTCATCGCCTTCATTTTTCTCATCGGCATCCGCATCGTCCGGCCGACCCACCGCGGGCTCGTCGAGCGGCTGGGCAAGTACCACCGCTTCGCCATGCCCGGCTTCAACTGGGTCATCCCGGTGGTCGAGCAGCTGCGCCAGATCAACATCACCGAGATGATGGTCGACGCCGCGCCCCAGGAGATCATCACCAACGACAACCTCAACGCCCGGGTCGACGCCCAGGTCTACTTCCGGGTCAAGGAGGACGAGACCAGCGTCAAGGCCTCCCAGTACCACGTCAACAACTTCCAGTGGCAGATCGTCAACCTGGCCCGGACGACCCTGCGCAACATCATCGGCACGCTGACCCTGAAGTCGGCCAACAGCGAGCGCGGCAAGATCAACGAGGAGCTGCTGAAGACCCTCTCGACCGAGACGGCCCGCTGGGGCATCGACATCGTCCGGACCGAGCTCAAGGAGATCGACCCGCCCAAGGACGTCCAGGAGACGATGAACAAGGTCGTCAAGGCCGAGAACGAGAAGATCGCGGCCATCGACTTCGCCACCGCCCGCGAGACCTCCGCCGATGGCGACCGCCGGGCCGAGATCAAGCGGGCCGACGGCATCCGCCAGGCCAAGATCCTCGAGGCCCAGGGCGAGGCCGAGGCCATCCGTCTGGTCAACGAGGCCGCCGAAAAATACTTCATCGGCAACGCCCAGATCCTCCGGCGGCTCCAGGCCCTCGAGACCGCCCTGCAGGGGAACGCCAAGATCATCGTCCCCTCCGACAAGGACCTGGTCAACGTGATCGGGGAGATGGCCGGGATCGTGCCCCTCAAGAAAGCCTAGCTCTCTCGAACGTCCGTCCGAAGGAGGTTCACATGAGACGTCCCGCCGGGATCGCCCTGTTCGCCGCGGCGGTACTGGTCGCGCTCGGAACGGCGGCCTCGTCCCTCCCCTCGAGGGCCCAGGCCGCCGCGTCCGAATTCGACATCCTCGTCAAGAACGGCCTCGTCCTCGACGGGTCGCTCCGCGCGCCCTTCCGGGCCGACGTGGCCGTCAAGGACGGCCGCATCGTCCGGGTCGCCCCGTCCATCCCGGGCCGGGCCGGGCGCACGATCGACGCCCGAGGCCTCCACGTCACGCCCGGATTCATCGACCTGCACACGCACGTCGACGAGGGGCTCTACTTTCCGGCCAACCGGAGCGGGTTGGGCTCGCTCTCCCAGGGCGTGACCACCGTCGTCATCGGCCAGTGCGGCGGCAGCGCCTGGCCCATCTTCGAGAAGGCCTCCGACCAGATCGCGCGGTTCACCAAAGAGGGGGTCGGCCTCAATGTCGCCCTGCTCGTCGGCCACGGCCAGGTTCGCCAGCTCGTCATGGGCATGGAGGACCGGGCCCCGACGCCGGACGAGCTCGAACGGATGAAGGCCCTGGTCATGGAAGCCATGGACCAGGGCGCCGTCGGCCTCTCGACCGGGCTCATCTACCGGCCCGGCCTCTACGCCAAGACCGACGAGATCCTCGAGCTGGTCAAGGTCATCGCGCCCTACGGCGGGATCTACCACTCCCACGTCCGCAACGAGCGGGACAAGCTCCTCGAGGCGATCGGGGAGTGCATCGCCGTCGCCGAGGGCGCGGGGGTCCGGGCCAACGTCTCCCACTTCAAGGTCATGCGCAAGGCCAACTGGGGCCTGGTGCGGGAGGCCAGTCGGATGATCGAACAGGCCCGCGCCCGCGGCCTCAGGATCACCGCCGACCAGTACCCTTATCGCTTCTCCAACACCACGCCCTACTCGCCGCTCGTGCCGCGCGAGGTCTGGACCGGCGAGGAGCCCGGGCTCGGCGCCGCCGACATCCGCCGGGCCTTCGGCCGGCTCCGCGACGCCGAGCTCATGGAGCTCTATGCCAAGGCCACGCCGTTCTTCCCGCTCTCCCGGCCGCACCTCGATTTCCTGGCCGGCCTGACGCGGGACCGCTTCGTCGACCTGGTCGCCGCGGAGGTCTTCGGGGGCCGCACGCAGGGACCGGCGAACGAGCGGGAGCGGGCCCTGTTCCTGCGCCGCCTCTCCGAGCCGGCCGGCGCCCGGGCCATCCGCGACGGCATCCGGGCCTATTACGACGACGTCGGCCCCGAGAACATGATCGTCGCCATCGCCGCCGACCGGTCCCTGGAGGGCCGGTCGCTGGCCGCGATCGCGGCCGCGCGGAAGCAGGACCCGGTCGATACGGCCATCGAGCTCGAGCTGGCCGGGGTCCGGGCCGTTCCGTTCAACATGTGCGAGCCCGACATCGAATACATCATGAGAAAAGACTGGGTGGCCACGGGCAGCGACGGCATCCTGCCGGTTTACGGCGTCGGCCTGCCACACCCAAGGTCCTATTCGACCTTCCTCTACAAGATCAAGGAATACGCCCTCGGGCGCCGGACGGTCTCGCTCGCCCAAGTGATCCGGTCGCAGACGTCGCTCCCGGCCGAGATCATGAACTGGCGCGACCGGGGCCGGATCGCCGAGGGCGCCGCGGCGGACATCGTCGTCCTCGACCTCAAGGGGATCGCCGTGCCGTCCTCGATCTCCAACCCCCACCAGCTCAGCCGGGGCGTCCGCCAGGTCCTGGTCAACGGCCGGTTGGCCTTCGACGGCGGCGCGTTCACGGGGACGATGGCCGGGCAAGTTCTCGGCCGCTAAGGGTCGGGGGAAGACCTCATTTCTTGGGCGGAGGCGGCTCGAACGAGACTTCGAAGAGCTTCGGGTCGAAGGTGTAGCTCCGGAAGGCCGCGGCGACGGCCGGGGAGACCGCCTCGAGGAGCGGCCCGATGGCCGCCCGCTCCTGCTCGGTGATCTCGAGCTTCGACACGACCTCGACCGCGACTTCCGTCCGCGGGAACCTGCGGAGGTGGGCGGGGGCGAACAGGATGTCGCCCATGAGCGGGTTCGGATCGAGGAGAACGATCCCGGGCTGGCCGGCCGCGGCGAAGGCCTCGGCGAACTGTTGGCGGGCGTACCCGTAGTGGGTGCAGACGAAGGCGGCGAAAAGGGGGCCCTCGACCGGGCCGGCCTTGGCCAACGCCTCGCCGACGAATTGACGGATATAGCCCACCGTCTCCTCGGTCGCCACGCCCCGCTCGATGGCCCCGGCCAGCCGGTGGCAGGCCTGGCCGACGATCCGCTCCGGCGGGACGCCGAGGGCGACGAGGGCCTTCTTATGGGCCTCGTTCTCGATGGTCGTCTTGGTCCCGAAGAGGACGGCCGTCGCCCCGGGCGTCTTGGCGAACTGGCCCGCGACGAGGTCGACACCGGTCTCGACGATGCCGACGACCGGGAATCGGGCCTTGCGGGCGAAAGCCGTCCGGTCGTAGACGACCGACAGGGTGTTGCAGGCGATGAGCAGGATGTCGGGGCGGTAGCGCTTCTCCATGGCCCGCAGGACCTCGTCGAAAATGCGGTCCTTCTCGGCCTCGGAGGCCAGGCCGTTGTAGCCGCTGCTGTGGAAGAGGGCGTTGTAGAAGACGATGCGCGCCCGGCGGAAAACGCCGCTTTCCGGCAGCCGGGCGGCGATATCGGCCGCGACCGACAGGCCGCCGAGGCCGGAATCCGTGACCAGGATGGTCACGTCCTTCTTCTGGGCCAGGACCTTCTCGATCATCTGCTCCCGCGTGCCGCCGGTCCGGATGCACGCGGCGATCGAGGTCAGGGTGAGCGAGACGAGGGCGGCGTAGGCTGTGAGCGATGTTCTTTTCATGCGGTCCTCCCGGCCGTCAATATCCGGCCGCGAACCCGTCCCGGCGCGAGTCGGCCGCGCCGACGAGGGCCTTGGTCTTGGCGTCGATGAGGATGGCCTGGGCCCCGCCGAAATAATTGTCCCGGTCCGGGTACGTCTTGACCGGGTGGCCCCAGGACTCGAGGGCGCGGACGACGTCGGCGGGGAACCGGCCCTCGAGGGCCAGCGTCTTGGTCAGGCAGTGGGCCCGGGGCGCCTCGATCGCCTCGTCGAGCCCCAGGCCGAAATCGACAAGGTTGATAACGATCTGGGCCAGGGCCGAGACGATGCGCGTCGCCCCGGGCGTGCCGACGACCAGGACCGGCTTCCCGTCGCGCAGGACGATCGTCGGGGCGATGCTGCTGGCCGGCCGCCGGCCCGGGCCGATCGCGTTCGGCCCGCCGGCGCGGTCGTCGAAGTCGGCGAGGTGGTTGTTGAGCAGGACGCCCGTCCCCGGCACGACGATCCCCGAACCGAAGAAGCTGTTGATGCTCTGGGTCAGGGCGACGACATTGCCTCGCTCGTCGGCGACGCACAGGTGCGAGGTGCTGCCGGATTCGGGCAAGACGAGCGAGGGCGGGGCGTAGTCGAAGCGGGCTTCGCCCGGGCGGATGCGGGCCGCGAGCTTCGCGGCGTAGGCCTTGTCGGTGAAGGTCCCGACCGGGATCCTGAAAAAGTCGGGATCCCCGGAGTTGGCCGCCTTGTCGGCGAAGACCATCTTCATGGCCTCGGCCAGGACGTGGACGAGCCGGGCGCTGCCGCGGCCCATGGCCCGGACGTCGAACGTCTCGACGATGTTCAGGAGCTCGATGAGGTGGGTCCCGCCGCCCGTCGGGGGGGAGGCCGAGACGATCTCCCAGCCCCGGTAGGTCCCCCGGACCGGCTCCCGGAGCTTGGCCCGGTAGCCCTTCAGGTCCGCGACTGTGAGGACGCCGCCCAGCCTTTCGCACTCGGCCGCTACGGCCGCGGCGACGGGACCGTCGTAGAACCCCTCCGGGCCTTCGGCGGCGATCCTCTCGAGGGTCGCGGCCAGGTCCTCGTTCCGGAGCGAGCCGCCCTCCTCGAGCGGCAGCCCCTCCGGGAGATAGATGGCCGCGGCGGCCGGCGACTCCGCGATCTTCTCCATCTCGTCGACGATCATGCCGTTGAGCTTGGCGCCGACCGGGACGCCTTCCCGGGCCAGGCGGATCGCCGGGGCCAGGACCTCGGCCAGCGTCATCGTCCCGTGCGTCTCCAGGGCCAGGGCGGCCCCGGCCACGAGCCCGGGGACGCCGACGGCGTCCGGTCCCCGGGCCGTCCGGGCGGCCCAATCGAAGCCCGGCGCGTAGTAGCGCTCGGGCGTGGCCCCGGCCGGGGCGGCCTCGCGGTAATCGATCATGACCGGCTCCGCCCCGGCCATTTTGACGACCATGAACCCGCCGCCTCCGACGCCGGACGCGTTGGGCTCGGCCATGCTCAGGGCGAAGGCCGCGGCCACGGCGGCGTCGACGGCGTTGCCGCCCTTCTTCAGGATCTCGAGCCCGACGGCCGTGGCCGCCGGGTGGGCCGAGGCGACCATGCCCTTGCGGGCGACGACGTCGCCCGGCCCGACCGGCCGTCCGGGGCTCCCGCATGACGCCGACAGAAGGGCGGCGAGGGCGAGAGCGGCTGTCGTCGGCTTGGGGACGATCATGCGGGCCTCCCATCCTTCTTGATCTTTTCGATCGCCTCCATCACGTTCTTGACGTTGGGGGCCTCGGGGTTCGCGGGATCGAGGGCGAGAAAGGTCTTGAAATTCTCCATGGCCTTGGCGTAGTCGCCCGTGTTGAGGTAGACGAAGCCGAGCCTGTAGTAGGGTTTGGGCCAATCCTTCCGGATCCGGACGGCCATCTCGAAATAGCGGATCGCTTCGCCGGTCTTCTGGTTCGAGAACAGGATCTCGCCGACGTTGTAGGCGACCGCCTCGTCGTCGGGCGCGAGGGCCAAGGCCTCGCTGAAGGACCGGACCGCGGCTTCGGGATCTCCCCGTTTGAGCGCGACCTCGCCCAGCCCGGTCAGGGCCCGGGCCGCCGAGACCTTGTCCTTGGTCAAGTCCCCGGCGCCGCCGCCCTGCTCGAGGACGGCCTTGAATTCCCTCTCGGCCCCGTCGAGGTCGCCTTTCTTGAGCCGGGTTCCGCCGAGGTTGGCCCGGACCTGGTAGACGCCGGGATATTTCGCCAGGAACCCCTCGAAGAGCGCGATGGCTTCGTCGAGCCTTCCCTCGGCCTCGAGGATGTTGGCCCGGTCGACCGCGGCCAGGCTCTCGGGATCGGCCTGGAAACCGGCCGGGCCGCCCGTCCTCTTCAAGGTCAAGGTGACGGGCGGGTTGGGTCGGATCTGGCTGATCCGCATTTCGACGAAAGAATCCAGGTAACCCTGGAGCGTGGCCGTGACGCGCCACCGCCCCGTCCCCATCCCGGCCACGGCGAAGCGGCCCTTCTTATCCGATACGCCCTCGAGCTTCGTCGTCCCCTCGAGGATCTGAACGACGATCGTTGCGCCGGCCAGAGGCTGGCCGGCCTCGTCAACGACCTGTCCGTTGATCCGGCCGCGGCCGATATTCTCTTGGCCGGCGGCGGGCGGGGCCGCCGCCGCGGCGCCCAGCACGGTCAGCGCGGCCGCCAGCACGGCGGCGTATCGCGATCGCTTGGCCATCTCAACCTCCCTTGTTCAACGGCGCGCCCGGCACTCGGCGATGAGCGCGTCGAGCTTTTTCAGGTCGGCGGCGGACAGGCTCTTCCGGGCCTTCTCCCGATAGGCCTCGAGCGGGGTCAGGGCCTCGGCGAAGCGCTTCTGCCGGTAAAGGGCCAGGCCCAGATAGAAGTGAGCGTCGGCCATGCCCGGGTCGGCACGGACGGCCGCGGTCATGGACGCGACGGCGGCATCGAAACGCCCGGCCCGGTAATGGGCCTGGCCCAGACCGTAGTGAGCGGCGGCGTAGGCGGGATCGAGCTCGAGGGCCCTGGCGAAGTGAGCGGCCGCCCGTTCGACGGCCTCCGGGTCCGGCCGCTCCCGGTCCGCCGCGAGCTCGAGGGCGCCCAGATTGTTGTGGACGACGGGATAGGTCGGGTCGACGGCCAAGGCCGCTTCATAAGCGGTCCTGGCCTTGGCGGAGTCGCCCAGGTTCCTGAAGCACAGGCCGAGGTCGACCCAGATCTTCGGATCGTTCTTCATCTGCGCCAGGCTCCGGGACTCGACGAGGCCGGCGGCTTCCCGGAACTCGCCTGCGGCGATGAGGAAGCCGACCGCGTGGGTGAAGACGTCGTAGCTCTCGGGCAGGGCCCGGAGCCCTTCGAAAAGGACCTTCCGGGCCTCGCCGGGGCGGCCGGAGGCCTCGTGGATCAGGGCCAGGTTGACCCGGGCGACGTCGAGGTCCGGCCGGGCCGCGATGACCTCTTCGAGCATCCGGACCGCCGCGCCGCTCTGGCCTTCGCGGCTCAGCGCCAGGGCCCGCATGGCCTTGGTGTGGAAGGGGAGGAGCGTCTTGACGTCGTCCTGCGCTCCGAAGCTCGACTTCTTCGGCGCGGCCGGGCCGGCGGCGTATCCCAGGCTCCGCAGGCGCTCCACGGCCGCCGCGTCGAGCTTGGCCTCAGCGCCGGCCGCTCCCCCGGGCGCGGCCTCGCCGGCTAGCTTCTCCAGCCGTCGCCGGAATCCGCCCAGGTCCCGGCCGGCCGAGAGGTCGGCGGTCTCGCCGAAATCGGCCCCGATATCGTAGAGCTCGGCGATGGGCGACTCGACGAACTTCAGGCGGCCCTCGACGAAGCCGCGGAGGGGCGCCCAGCCGCGGCCGTAATAGGGGGACAGGCACTCGAAGTAGACCGGGCGGGGCCGCAGCTTGCGCCCCTCCAGGGCCGGGGCGAGGGAGCGGCCTTCGAGACCTTCGGGCCGGGGAACGCCGAGGAGGTCGCAGACGGTCGGGAAGATGTCGATGTGGGCGACGATCTCATCGCTTCGCCGCGGTTCGAGGCCGGGCGCGGCGACGATGAGCGGGACCCACAGGGCCGGGTTATAGGTCAGGAAGCCGTGGGTCAGCTCGCCGTGCTCGCCCAGGGACTCGCCGTGGTCCCCCGTGAGCACGACGACCGTATCGTCCGTGAGACCGCGGTCCCGAAGGGCCGCGAGGAGCCGGCCGAGCGTCTCGTCGACGTAGGCGACCTCGCCGTCGTAGGGCGCGTCCTTGAACCGGGTCCGGAAGGGCTCCGGCGGTTCGTAGGGATCGTGGGGGTCATAGAGGTGGACCCAGAGGAACCAGGGCGACCGCGGCTCCCGGGCCCAGGCCAGGGCCTTGTCGACGACGTCGCCGGCCCGCGCCTCGGCGAACTCCCGCGCGACACCCGTGGCGGCCGCGAACCTGTCGTCGTAAACGTCGAAGCCCTGGGCCAGCCCGAACCGGGAGTGCAGGGGGTAGCCGCCGACGAAGGCCGCCGTGGCGTAGCCCCGGGACCTCAGCAGCTCGGCCAACGTCCGGAGCTTTTCGGGAGCGACGAAGCGGCCGTTGTCGCGGACGCCGTGGGCCGGTGGGGTGAGGCCTGTGAGCAAGCTGGTGTGGGCCGGGAGCGTCAGGGGGACGTGGGAGAAGGCCCGGCTGAAAACGGTGCCCGCCGCGGCCAGGCCGTCGATGTTCGGCGTCCGGACGTGGGCCGGATCGTAGCAGCTCAGACGGTCGGCCCGGAGCGTGTCGATCGTGATGAGCAGGAGATCGCGGGCGGGCTTGGCCGCGGTGCCGGCCGCGAGGCCCGGTCCCGCGATCCCGATGACGGCGGCGAGGATGATGACCGCGCTCCGAACGGCTGCGGGTGGACGGCGCGTGGTCATGTCAAGGTCCCGGGAACGCCTATTCTATTCCAAGGGTCGGCCTTTGCCAAACCGGGCGGGTCGGCGGGCGGGGCCGGGGCCTAGAACCCGCGGACGGGCCCGAGCCCGCGGAGCGACGCCGCGATCCCGACGGCGACGCTCTGAACGCGGGAAAAGCGGGACGAGATCCTGACGGGCGCCTCGACCGCTTGGCCGCGCCAGGCGCAGGCCGGGCTGCCTTCCGTGCCCGACGCGTCGACGGCCAAAACCGCGTAGATGGTCATCTTCGCCTGGTCGACCCCGCGCCGGCGATAGGTGCGCGTCGCGGCGGGCACCTCGGCCAGGAGCCTGCGCCGCCCGTCGCTGACGTCGTAGATCCGGTAGGCGACCGGCAGGCCGACGTCCGGCGGATGCCAGGTCAACGTGTGAACGTACTCGCGGAGCAGCAGCGACCGGTTCACATCCGTCCTCGCGATGAGGGCTTCGGGGGCCGTGAGAGCGTCGTTCGGCGGCGACGAGGCCAAAAAGCACAGGAAGGAGTCTGTGGCCAGCCGGCTTTGAAGGTCGCCGACATCCGTGGAGGTCGGCGGGGAGGCGCGCCAGGCTTGGAGGGCCGCCTCGGCCTGGGCCAGGGCGCGGTCCTCGATCGCTTCCGTGAAAGAGAAGACGCCGCCGCCGAGGCCGTCGTCGAGGGCGGCGGTGTCGATGTACTCCGGGCTTGTCGGGAGATGGTACGCCAGCCCCTTCTTGACGATGGCCTCGTCGCAGACGGCCGCCGTGGACGTGCCGCCGAGCTCGGAGGGGACCGCCCCGGCCAGCGGCCAGACGGGCAGCGCGATCGAACACACAGGCTCGCCGAGGACCGTCCACATGGTCGTCAGGCGGGGGTCCTCTCCCGGGAGGACACCGCGGAAGACCGTCGCCGAGCGCGTCGTCGTCCGGTTGATCGAATAGACGGTCCGGATGAAGCCGGCCGGGCGCCCGTCCTGGCCGCCCTCGTAAGGGAGCGGGTAAGGGTCGACGACGTCGTTCTTGAGGTCCCGGGAGGCCGAGCGAAGGAGGAACGCGTGGGTCAGCGTCTCCGACAGGGCCGCCGCCGTCAGGAGGTCGACCGCCCGCGCGTAGCGGACCTGGCCCGTCCCGGAGCCGTCGCCGGTGAAGGCGAAGTTCGTCCGGATGATGAAGCCGTTCGGCGCGTCGACCGGGTCGGTGGCGTCGTACTTGCGGAAGGTGTGGTTACCGACCTCGAACAGGGCCGCGCCGCCCGTGGCGTCGATGACGCCGTAGTTGGCCCGGGTCGTCCGGCCCGCCGCGTTCGTCAGGACGAGGAGCGCTTCGAAGTCGGCCACGGTTGAGCAGGTCGCCAGGGCCTGGCGCATGAACGTGCCGTTGCCGCCCCCCGAAGTCCCCTCGAGGTCCTCGGAGTTGGAGTTCTCGATGGCGAACCCGGCGGCGTTGACGCCCATCCAGACGGAGGAGGACGCGCCGACCGAGGCGACGGCGACCGCGGCGAGCGGGCCGTCGGTGACGAGGACGACCTTGTTGTCCCGCTCTTCGGTGTCCCGGTTCTTCCAGAGAAGGGGCCGGCCGTCGGGGGTGGCGGCGCCGGAGACGACGGCCGTCGTGCATTCCTGGGCCCACGGCGTGCCGGCCAGGGCCGCGAACAGGGCCGCGGCGGCCAGCGCCGCGGCGGCGAACCTGAAAAGACGGAGCTGCAACTTCATGGGTCCTCGCGTCTCTGCGGCCGGATGCCCTCACGCGCCGCGCGCCGGGGTCCGCGCCGGGTCAAGAAGAAAGAAGAGGGGGAGGGCCGAAGCCCTCCCCCTCGAAAGCGCCGGACTAGAACGCGATCCGGGCGCCCAGCCGGAAGGACCGGACGCCGTAGACGCTCGTGATTTGCTTATAGGTCGTGCTGAGCGTCTGATAGGGCGTCGCCGCGGCCGAGTACAGGCGGGCGAACGGGTTCTGATTGATGCTGATGCCGCTGCGCCCGGCCAGGTTGAAGACGTCGGCGTAAATGCTGATCCTGAACGTGTCGCGGAGGGCGAACTCCTTCTCCACTCGCAGGTCGATGTTGGTGTAGGACGGCGTCCAGCGCGCCCCGTCGGGCTCGGTCCGGATGCTGCTGGCGTAGGTCGACTGGGCCCCGAAGCCGCTCGGGAAGTAGACCCGGTCGAACGTCCGTCCCCAGCCGGAGCCGCTGCGGGCCTGGAGGTAGGCGCTGATGATGATGTCGTAGGGCAGGACGTAGGTGCCCATGATCTTGAGCTGGAAGGGCCGGTCGAAAGCGACGGAACCGTAGGCGTAGGTCAGCGTGTTGGGGTTGTCGAACATCGTCGACTCGCCCTCGGTGGCCGAATAGCCGGGGTCGCAGTTGCCCTTGAAGCGGCCGTAGAGAATGGAGCCCTTGAGCTGCCAGCGCTTGCTCATCCGCTTGTCGAAGGTGAAGATGGCTGCCCAGTATTGCCGCTTGGCCTCGGGCGGGTTGATGCCGTGAAAGGTCGGGACGGGGCGGTCGCTGCGGAGACCGTAGACCCGGATCGTCTGATCGTCCGCGTTGCCGAAGACGCCGTCCCAGCCGGGATCGGTGGCGTCATAGGGCAGCCAGACCAGGCCGGTCTCGTCCTGGAGCGTCGGGTCGTAGCCGTTGTACATGTCGACGTCCTCGACGATGTTCTTGTTGACCTTGTAGACGAACTGCCCGCCGATCCGGAAGTCCTTGGCCACTTCCTGGTCGATCCCGAGGTTGAACTCGGTCGTGTAGGGGGTCTTGAGGTCCTCGACGTAGTAGTTGAAGGTCGGGTCCTGCTCCTGGTAGGCGCTCAAGGCGTAGGAGTCGCCGCCCGTCTCGGGCAGGTCCATGAGGCCGTTGGCGTTGAGGTCGTTCCAGCGGTAGTCGAAGGTGCTGGCGCCGAAGATCTGGCCGCCGTTGTACTTGGCCGCCCAGACCGGCTCGTAATAGCGGCCGAAGGAGGCCTTGACGGCCGTCTTCCCGGTGCCGAAGACGTCATAGACGGCGCCGAGGCGGGGCGACAGGGTCGTGAACGTAACGACCCTCTTCGTTTGGGTCAGGGCCAAGGCGTCCCAAGGCGACGTGCCCTGGAGCGGGTCGGCGGCCATCTGGGCGATCAGGGCCTCGAGGAGGATATTGGGAGTTTCGGCGTAGATCGGGTTGAGGAGCTCGGGGCCGTAGTCGTAGCGGAGCTCGGGCCGGGCCTGCGGCGGCTCGTACTGGTAGGAATAATCGAGGCGCACCCCCAGATTCAGCGTCAGGCGGCCGGCCCGGGCGCTGTCCTGGACATAGCCGGAGAAGCGGCGGATGTGGTCCTGGACGTCCCACTGGCCCCGCTCGTCGGGGCAGATGCGGATCCGCAGCCGGCCCTGCCGGCCCGAGGTGCTGTAATAGTAGGGGCTGCCGGTGAGGTAGTTGGCCCAGTAGGAATAATAAGGATTGGCCCGGTACCAGTCGCGGTGGTACTCGGACTGTTCGAACTCGAAGCCGGCCTTGAACTCGTGGCTGGCCCCGAGCAGGTCGTCCTGGAAGCGGGTCGCCGAGACCGAGCCGAGGATCTTCTTCCGGATGTACTCGTCGTTGTACCCGGCCGTGCCCCAGTAGACCTTCTGCTGGTTGTCGTAGTAGGTGTACTCTCCATCGTTCCGCGAGTGCAGGGGGAAGAACCGCCAGACATAGGTGCCCCGGATGTCGAGGAAGGTGTTCTGGTCGAGGATCCAGTTGAACTGGTGGGTCGTCGTGTAGGTGTTCTCGTGGTCCCAGATGCGGGTGTAGGAGAAGTCGGCATCGCTGCCGAAGCTGTTGTTGTAGATGGGCTCGTACATGTGGTTGTAGTGGAGCATGCCGAAGTACTTGAGCTTCGGCGTGATCTGGAAGGTCAGCTTGCCGAAGCCCATCCACTCCTGGTGGTTCATGTCGTAGTGCTGGCTGGTGATCCCCAGCGCGGCCATCCGGTTCTCGGGCGTGAGGGGATTGGCCTGCTCGAAGGTTAGGCGGCGCCCGTTGACGAAGAACCAGATCTTGTCCTTGATGATCGGGCCGCCGAAGTTGAGCGACAGGTCCTTGAAGTCGGTGTACTTCTCGGGCGGGTTGACCCCCAGGGCGGTGATCTGCTCCTTGGAGATCAGGTCCTCGGCCAGGCCCTTGGCCGTGTAATAGCCGACGAGGCCGCCGCTGAACCTGTTGCCGCCGCTCTTGGTGACGATGTTGACGTAGGTCGCGTCGGTCTGGCCGACCTCGGCCGGGTGGCCGCCGACCTCGAACTCGATCTCCTCGTAGACGTCGACGTTGATGTTGGCCATCGAGTAGTTGGTGGCCGGGTCGTTCATCGGCACGCCGTCGAGGGCGTAGAGCTGGCTGCGGACGGTGCCGCCGAGGATGGAGGACATGCGGCGGTATTCCACGCCCTCGGCGATGGCGCCGGGAATGGAGTTCTGGATGTCGTAGAGGTCCCGGTTCATCGGCAGGCTGGCCAGGAATTGGGCGCTGTAGTTGACGTTCGTCTTGGTCGACTGGACGTCCACGACGGGCGAGGGGGCCGTGACGGTGACCTCCTCGGAGACGGTGGAGGCCGACAGGACCAGCTCGACCTCGGTCGTCCCGCCGACGCTGACGATGAGCCCGGGACGGACGACCGGCTGGAAGCCGGGCATGACGGCTTTGACCGCGTAGTCCCGGCCGGGCGACAGCGCGACAAAGCGGAAGGACCCGTTCTCGAGGGTCACGAAGTCCTTGCTGCCCATCATGGCCGGGCCGGACAGGGTGACGGTCGCCCCCGGCAGGGGATTGTGCTCCGCGTCGAGGACGCGGCCGGAGACGGCGCCGGTCTGTCGCTGGGCGAAGCCCAGGCCCCCGACGAGGAGCGCCATGAGCAAGAACAGGAGAGGACGGGAAAAAGCGTTCTTCATACGACTCCTCCTTGAGTATGATGGATAATGCTTATGAATGTGAAAGGGACGCGGCACGTCCCTGCGGTGCACATCGGACGCCTCCGCCGTGGGCCTCGAGAATATATAAACTACCAATCCAAGCCGAAATCAAGTAGTATTTTAGCCTTGGAAAGTGAGGATCCCATGATCATCAGGCGACTTCTGGCCGCGGCCGCCGCGATGGCGGCGCTGGCCCTCTGCCCCCTGTCCGCGGCGGACGGCAGGCCCGCCGAAGGGCCCCTGTTCGAGGCGCCCCTGCTCATCACCTCGGCCGGTCAGAGTCCCGACGTACAGCTGGCCGTCGTCCTGGCCAAGCGGGCCGGCGTCGAGCACACCCTGGCCAAGCTGGCTACGCCCAAAGACCTGGCCGGAGTGAGGACGCTCGGCCTGGTCGTGGGCGCCAGCCTGAAAGGCCTCGGGGCGGCCGGGATCGACACGGCCAAGGAGAAGGAGCGGGTCCGGGCGCTTCTTAACGAAGCCGCGAAGACGGGCATCCCGGTCCTGTTCCTCCATCTTGGCGGCGACCAGCGCCGCGGCGAGCTGACCGACGCCATGGTCGCCGACGTCCTGCCCGCGGCCAAGATGGCCGTCATCGTCAAATCGGCCGACGGGGACGGCCTGTTCTCCAGGATCTGCAAGGAGCGCGGCATCCCGCTCGTCGCCGTTGACAAGACGGCCGACGCCGCCGAGGTCCTCAAAGGCGCCTTCAAGCCCAAGGCCTGAGGCCCGCGGAGAGGCGAAGGGTTTGCCGGAATTCGCCGTTTTCATCCTCATGGTGGCGGTCTTCGTCCTGGCCGCCGCCCTGCTCAAATGGCCCATCGGCCTGTGCCTCATGGCCGCGGCGGTCGGCGGGGCGCTGGCCGGGGGAGAGGGCTTCCCCCTGCGCCACCTCATCGAGGGGAGCTTCGGCTTCTTCGACGTCATCGTGATCATTCTCGCCGCGGTCCTGTGCATGAAGGTCGTCCAAGCCTCGGGCGCCCTCGACAGCCTGGCCGCGGCCCTGCTCCGCGCCTTCTACCGGCGCAAGGTCCCGCTGCTCCTCGCCGCGACCCTCCTGGTCATGTTCCCTGGCATGATCACCGGCTCGTCGACGGCCTCGGTCCTCACCTCCGGACCGCTCGTCGCTCCCGTCCTGACCAAGCTCGGCCTGTCGCGGCTCAAGACCGGGGCATTCATCGCCATGGCCGCCGTCCTGGGCATGATCGCCCCGCCCGTCAACATCCTGGTGATGATCATGGGCGGGGGCGTCGACATGCCCTACGTCGGGGTCACCCTGCCTCTCCTGATCATCGTCGTGCCTCTGGCCGTCGCCATCCCGCTCTGGATCGGCCATAAGGATATCCAGGTCCTCGCCGCCGAGGACATGAAAGCGATCCTGCCGCCTTCGGTTTACGGCCGCTACGGGCCCCGGCTCTATCTGCCGCTCGCCGTCGTCATCGGCCTCATGCTCGGTGAGAGGATCCTGGTCAAGTTCATGCCCGACCCGGGCATCCCCGGCATCTTCCTCCTCGGGAGCCTGCTCGGGGCGGTCTGCGGCCGGCCGTTCAACTTCTGGAAGACGACCCGCAAAGCCGTCGAGGAGGCCATGCCCATCCTGACCATCCTGGCCGGCGTCGGCATGTTCATCCAGGTCCTGACCCTGACCGGGGCGCGCGGGTGGATCGTCATGGCTTTCCTGTCCCTGCCGGGCGCACTGCTCTATCCGGCCATCGCCCTCGTTATGCCCCTCTTCGGCGGCATCTCGGCCTTCGGGGCCAGCTCGATCCTCGGCGTGCCGATCATCCTGGCCCTGATCAGCAGGAACGCCCTGATCACCTCGACGGCCCTCTCGGCCGTCGTCGGCCTGGGCGACCTCATCCCGCCGGCGGCCCTGGCCGGCCGGTTCGCCGGCCAGGTCGTGGGGGAGACGAGCTTCGTGAGGATCCTGAGATATTGTCTTGTCCCGGCCCTCTTCGTCCTCGGCTGGGCCCTCGCGGTCCTTCTCGGCGCGCCGATCCTGGACAGGTATATCTAGAGGAAAGATGGAGATCGTCTATCGCCTGATCGTCCTCTTTTTCGCCGTCGCTGTCGTGTTCGACCTCTTCGGGCGCAGGCGGGTCCGGGACCGGATCGGCCCTGTCGTCGTCCTGGTCCTCTTCGTCCTGAGGCTGCTCCTGATCAAGTGACCATGAACAAGGATAGAGCGTGCGTTTGGACGGCCGCGGGGCTGCTTACGCTCGGCGCGGCCGCGGCCTTCTTCGCCGGCCGCGCTTTTCTCGGCATGCGGGCGGTCGAGCCGATCGTCCCGGGCCCGGGCCTGAGCCGCCGGGCGCGCCTCAGCGACTATTTCCCGCCTCTCGCCGGCACAGCCGGTGATACGGAGGTCTTTGTCTACGAGGGCCGTGAGGCCGGCGGGACCGTCCTCGTCACGGGCGGGACCCACCCCAACGAGCCGGCCGGATACGTGTCCGCTGTCGTCCTGGCCGAGAACCTCCGTGTTGTCCGCGGCAAGGTCATTGTCATCCCCCGGGCCAACGCCAGCGGCTTCACCTGCAACGATCCCCAGGAGGCCTGCCCGCAGCGCTTCACCGTCGCAACGCCCCGCGGGCCCCGCGCCTTCCGGCTGGGCTCGCGGCTGACCAACCCCGTTGACCAGTGGCCCGATCCGACCCTTTACGAGAACCCGGCCGGCCAGATGCTGTCCGCTTCCGAGGTCCGCAACCTCAACCGCTGCTACCCGGGCCGGCCGAAGGGCACTCTGACCGAGCGGGTGGCTTTCGGGATCATGGAGCTCATCCGCGAGGAGAAGGTCGATTGCGGCATCGATCTCCACGAGTCGGCGCCCGAATACCCGGTCATCAACGCCATCGTCTTCCACGACGCCTCAGCCGAGCTGGCCGCGCTGGCCCAGATGTCTCTTCAGTCCGAAGGGCTCGAGTTCCGCCTCGAGGCCTCGCCGCCGAACCTGCGCGGCCTGAGCCACCGGGAATGGGGCGACGCCGCGGGGATCAAGGCCGTGCTCGTCGAGACGCCGAACCCGGTCCAGGGCCGGCTCAAGGGCCGGACGACGGCCGCGCTCGTGGTCGACGGCAAGGACAAGGCCTATCTCAAAGCGGCGCGGCTCGGCCGTCTCTTCATCCCCTACCATGAGACGGGCCTGCCGCTCCAAGAGAGGGTCGCCCGCCACCTGGCCGCGGTCGACGCGGTGTTGCGCAGCTTGGCCGAGCTCGAACCGGAGAAGGCGGTCGCTCTCGAGGGCCTGCCCGGCTGGCGGCGGCTCCTGGCCGAGGGCCTCGGGCCCTTCTTGCGCTAGCCTGGATTATCCCCCGTTCCAGATAATCAATCCGAGCCGGTGAGCTGGATCTTAACCTGGCGCGCCTTGCCCTCGCGCTCGACCGTCAGGGTCACCGTGTCGCCGATCTTGTAGCCGTCGAGGGCGGCGAAGAGGTCGTCGTAGGACTTGATCTTCATCTGGTCGATCCCGGTGATGACGTCGCGGATGAGCAGCCGGCCGAACGTGTCCCGCTGGAGGCCGCGCAGGCCCTGCCCGTAGGCCCGGCTGTCCCGGGAGACCTCCATGATGACCGCCCCCACGATCTTGGACCGCTGGGCCACTTCGTCCCGGACGAACGAGAGGCCCCCGAGGTCCGGCCGGGTGACCTTGCCGGAACGGATGATCTGCGGGACGATCTTGGCGACGGTGTCCACCGGGACGGCGAACCCGACGCCGCTCGACGCGCCGGACGGGCTGGCGATCATCGTGTTCATGCCGATGAGCTCGCCGGACGAGTTGAGGAGCGGTCCGCCGGAATTCCCCGGGTTGATCGAGGCGTCCGTCTGGATCATGTCGCGGATCGAGACCCCGCCGGCGCCGGGCATGGTCCGTCCGAGGGCGCTGACGATGCCCTCGGTGACGGTGTGGTCGAAGCCGAACGGGTTGCCGATGGCGATGACCTTCTGGCCGACCTGAAGATCGTGGGACGTCCCGATCGTGACCGGGGCCAAGCCGGAGACAGCCTCGTTGAGCTTGAGCACGGCCACGTCCTTGGCCGGGTCCCGGCCGACGAGCGTCGCCTCGACCTGGCGCTGGTCGGGCAGGCTGACCATGTACTTGACGCCCTCGTCGATGACGTGGAAGTTGGTGACGATGTGGCCCCGGTCGTCCCAGACGAAACCCGAGCCGCTGCCCCTGGGGACGAGCTCGTCGTAGGTGAAGAAGAAATCGCTGACGTACTGCATGTTGGTGATGTAGACGACCGAGTTCTTGGTCTTGCGGACGATGTCGATGGTATTCCGCTCGTTCTCGAGCAGGCGGGCGTCGCCGGGGACCTGGACGGGCGCCTGAGGGGACGCCGTTTGCGGAGGCGCCGCCGCCGGGGCCGGCGCGGGTTCGCTTCGGTCAACGGCCGCGGCCGTCCCGCCGCCGGCTTCCCGGGATCGGGTGTCGGCGCAGGCCAGGAGCGTCAGGCTCAGGGCGGCAACCGCCCAGCATACGAACTTGTCGGCTTTCGGCTTCATGTCAGCCTCCCCAGGCAGTCCATTATAGCGTTTTTTTTAAGGTCGTACGTGATAAGCCCGGCGGCTCGGGCGGCCGGGCCTATTTCTTGACGAACGGCTTGGTCTCGAGCGGCTTGGCGGCGTCGTCGAAGAACGTGTTCTGCAGCTCGAGCGAGAGCCTGTCGCTCTTGACCGACCGGATCATCTCCGTGAGCGCTCCGACTTCGGCTTCGAGCAGGGCCTTGCCGAACTCGGCGTTGCCGGCGCTGCCGTCGCCGCGGTAGTGATTGGGCTGGCCGGCGTACCACCAGATGCCCGTGTAGGCGTGCTTGAGCCCGGCCTGGCGCTTCTGGTCCGCGCCGCTCTCATCCTTGGCCCGGTCGATCCGGACGAGATCGGGGCGGTGGGCCAGCATGACCGAGGCCTCCTCCTCGCCCGCGTGGCCGTCGATCGAGGTCTTGCGCATCTTGTCCAGGCGCGCCTCGGTCGCCTCGTCGTAGCTCGGCTCGAACAGGTAGATGACGTAATCCCGGCGGGTCTCGAGCTGGGACTGGCAGAAGAAATGGAGGAAGGCGTCGTTGCCGCCGTGGCCGTTGACCAGGATGATCTTCTTGACCCCGTTGCGGGCCAGCTCGTCGCAGGTCTGCTGGAGGACATCGAGCATCGTCCGGCTGCCGTAGGCGATGGCGCCGGGCTGGTGCTTGGCCTCGAAGATCTGGCCGACGAAATAGGGCGGGAAGACGATCGTGTATTCCGCGGCCGCCGCCCGCAGCGAGACCTCCCGGCAGTCGATGAGGTCGGTCCCGAGGGGCATGTGCGGGCCGTGTTTCTCCAGGATGCCCAACGGGACGACGCAGGTCCCTCCCGACCGGGCCACGGCCCGGACGAAATCGGGCGCCGAGAGCTCTTCGTAGCGGACCGCAAGAGGCCGGTCCGCGGGCTTGGACGCCTGGGGGACGGCGGCGGCCGCGGCCGCGACGGCGGCCAGCGCCAGGACGAGCACGACGCGTCTCATGATCATGTCGGGGACCTCCTCGAACGCGGGATGCCCCCGAAATATAGCCCCCGTTCCGGGCCCTGTCAACTGGGGGGGAGGCCGGCCGGGCGGTTTGGCGAAAACCCCAGGACATGGTATATTTTTCTCGAGGAAGTGATCATCATGAAGATCGAAATGACGAAGGAACAGCTGGCCGCGCTGGTCAAGCTGGTCTATTTCGGCAACCGCATGGCCAACGACTGGCGGACCGACGACGTCATCGAGGAATACGATGAGGTCGAAAGCCTCGTCCTCGAAGCGGCCCAGAAGCACGGGCTCGGGGATTACGTCGATTTCGACGAGGAGACGAAGAAGGCCATCCCTTCGGGCGAGCTCGAGGAGAAGCTGGCCGAGGCCGTCGATTTCTACAACGACAACTCGTTCTGGGACCAGCTCATCTACCGCATGGCCGACCGGGACTACGTCCGCAAGTTCGGCGAGCAGGCCCTCGAGGAGCTCTACACCGAGAAGGGCATGGAGCGGGAGAAGCCGCTCATCGAGAAGTACGAGAAGGAGTTCAACGAGAACGGCCTCGACCGGATCGAGGTCCGCCGCGACAACTGACCCGGCTTCCCGGCCGGCCCCGCCTTTCGCCTTTTTCGCACTCGCCCGCTGTGACTCCGACCATGTTCTTCAGCCCGTAGCCCGCGGCCCCGGCCTTCGGCGGCTTGGGCGGCGCGAGCATCTGCTGCGACAACTGGCAGTCCTGGACCCCGCCGGGATCGGGTCTCATCGGCTTTGAGCTCGGCGGGGACCGATATCAGCGGCCAAGTCCTGATGATCGGGACGAACCATCCGTCCTGCCGGACTCTTGTCCGGCAGGATTGAGCCGGGCCGCCCCGACGGGTCCCGTTCCTTGACACCCGCCGCGGGCGGGTCTATCCTTGGACGAGAGGCGCAAGAGCATGATCCGACCCGGCATCAAGAGCGGATATCGCGTGATCGGGGCCGGCGCGCTCGCCGCCGTCCTCGTCCTGGCCGGGCTCGTCCTTTCGCTCCCGGCCCAGGAGACCTTCCGGGCCCGGATGCTGACCGGCAAGGCCAGCTTCGACCAGGCCCAGATCAACGTCAAGATAACTATCAACGGCTGGACGACCCCGGAGGAGATCACCAAGTTCCAGGAGGCGATCAACCGGGGCGGCTACGGGGCCTTCGAAACGGCCTTCACGGGGGCCAAGAAAGGCCTGGCCAAGTTCATGTCCCCCAACGGGGTGGGCCTGACCATCCACGCCGCCCTGTGCTTCCCGCTGGAGAAAGGCCGTCGCCTCGTTCTGTTCTTCAACCATCAGCCTTGGGACACCACCAGCACGTTCATACAGAACTTCGCCGCCCCGTACATGGTCATGGACATCAAGCTCGACGAGAAGGGCACCGGCGACGGTTATTTCTATGAGTTCGCCGAGATCGTGTTGAGACCGGACAAGGGGACGATCGAGATGACGGCCTTCAACGCCGCCCCCAAGCCGTTCCCCCTCGTCCAGGAAACGACCAAGAAGAAGTAGGCTCGGGGGGTTTGACACTCCCCGGCGTTTCGGGTACTTTATCGACCCCGAATCGGGGGACCGACTCTCACACAATGGAGGATCCATGACCGCCCACAAGATCTTCTGGACCGAAACCGACGAGGCGCCGTATCTGGCGACCTTTTCGCTGCTGCCGGTCGTCCAGGGCTTCACCCGGGGGACCGGCGTCGAGGTCAAGCTCTGCGACATCTCGCTCGCCGGCCGTCTCCTGGCCAATTTCCCCGATTTCCTGACCGAGGCCCAGCGCGTCCCCGACAACCTGGCCTTCCTCGGTGAGCTGGCCCTCAAGCCGGACGCCAACATCATCAAGCTGCCGAACATCAGCGCGTCTCTGCCGCAGCTGCTCGAGGCCATCGAGGAGCTCCAGTCGCAGGGCTACAAGGTCCCTAACTACCCCGAGAACCCCAAGACCGAGGCCGAAAAGGAGACCAAGGACCGCTACGCCAAGGTCCTGGGCAGCGCCGTCAACCCGGTCCTGCGCCAGGGAAACTCCGACCGCCGCGCCCCCGTTTCGGTCAAGAGATACGCCCAGAAGAACCCCAACAGGATGCTGCCGCTCGGCGCCTGGAAGCCCGACAACAAGGCCCACGTCGCCCACATGACCGGCGGCGACTTCTACGGCAACGAGAAGTCCGTGACGGCGGACCAGGGCTTCGACTACCGCATCGAGATCCGGGCGGAGGACGGCACGACGAGGGTCCTCAAGGACAAGCTGGCCGCCTCCGCCGGCGAGATCCTCAGCGGGACCTTCATGAGCAAGAAAGCCCTGCGCGCCTTCTACGCCGCCGAGATCGAGGACGCCAAGGCCAAGGGCCTGCTCCTGTCGCTCCATCTCAAGGCGACTATGATGAAGATCTCCGACCCGATCCTGTTCGGGCACGCCGTCTCGGTCTTCTACGAAGAGGCCCTGGCCAAGCACGCCGCGGCGCTCAAGGAGTGCGGCTTCAATCCCAACAACGGCCTCGGCGACCTTTACGCCAAGATCAAGGCCCTGCCCGAGGCCAAACAGAAGGAGATCGAGGCGGACATCCAGGCCGTTTATGCCAAGAGGCCCCCGCTGGCCATGGTCGATTCCGACAAGGGCATCACCAACCTCCACGTCCCGAGCGACATCATCGTCGACGCCTCCATGCCCGTCGTCGTCCGCGAGTCCGGCCAGATGTGGGGACCCGACGGCAAGCTCCACGAGACCAAGGCCATGATCCCCGACCGCTGCTACTCGACGATCTACAGGACGATCGTCGAGGACTGCCAGAAGCACGGCGCCTTTGACCGGGCCACCATGGGCAGCGTCCCCAACGTCGGGCTGATGGCCCAGCAGGCGGAGGAGTACGGCTCCCACGCCACGACCTTCGAGGCCCCCTTCGACGGGACGGTCCGGGTGGTCGCGGCCGACGGCCGGGTCCTCATCGAGCACGCCGTCGAGGCCGGCGATGTCTGGCGGCTGAGCCGGGTCAAGGACATCCCGGTGCGGGACTGGGTCAAGCTGGCCGTCAGCCGGGCCAAGGCGACCGGCGCCCCGGCCGTGTTCTGGCTCGACCGCGACCGGGCCCACGACGCCCAGGTCATCGCCAAGGTCGAGCGTTCCCTCAAGGACCACGATACGGCCGGCCTGACGATCAAGATCATGCCTCCGGCCGAGGCCATGAAGTTCACCCTGGAGAGAGTCCGCAAAGGCCAGGACACCATCTCGGTCACGGGCAACGTCCTTCGTGACTACCTGACCGACCTCTTCCCGATCCTCGAGATCGGCACGAGCGCGTACATGCTGTCCATCGTGCCCCTGCTCGCCGGCGGCGGCCTGTTCGAGACGGGCGCGGGCGGCTCGGCCCCCAAGCACGTCCAGCAGTTCGAGAAAGAGAACTATCTACGCTGGGACTCGCTCGGCGAGTTCTCGGCCTTCGCCGCCTCGCTCGAGCACCTGGCCGGCGCGTTCAAGAACGCCAAGGCCCAGGTCCTGGCCGAGACCCTCGACGCGGCCATCGGCAAGTTCCTCGACAACGCCAAATCGCCGGCCCGCAAGGTCGGCCAGATCGACAACCGGGGCAGCCACTTCTACCTGGCCCTCTACTGGGCCGAGGCCCTGGCCGCCCAGGACAAGGACACGGAGCTCAGGGCGAGGTTCGCGCCGGTGGCCAAGGCCCTGGGCGAGAAGGCGGCCGAGATCGACGCCAGCCTGATCGCGGTCCAGGGCAAGCCCGTCGACATGGGCGGCTATTATCACCCGGACAAGAAGAAGCTCGCGGCGGCCATGCGGCCGTGCGCGACGTTGAATGCGGTCATAGACGCGCTGTGAAGCCGGTCCGGACCGTTCCCAAGAGCGTCGGCGCCTATATCGCCGGGTTCCCGCCCGACGTGCGGGCCGTCCTAAGGAAGATCCGGGCGACCATCCGTAAGGCGGCCCCCGAGGCCGATGAGCGGATCAGCTGGGGCATGCCCGCCTACGCTTTGGACGGGATGCTCACCTTCTTCGCCGCTTTCGAGAAGCATGTCTCGATCTTCCCGGGCCCAAGCGGCATCGAAAAATTCAAGAAGGAGATGGCCCCCTACGGGACTTCGAAAGGGACGGTCAGGTTCCCGCTGGGGACGCCCGTTCCCTACGGCCTGATCGCCCGCATCGTCAAGTTCCGGGTCACGGAGAACAAGGCCCGGGCGGCCGCGAAGCGCAAGAGAGCCTGAGCCCGCGATTCCACCAAGGGACTGCCGGCGTCGCCGAGCTTGCGTTTCGTCGGGCCGGCGCCTACAATCGGCCTCAACGGGGAGGTCGACGCCGATGAAACGAACCTGGGCCCTGACGTTGAGCTTCCTTTTTCTACTGACCTTTCCCGGATGCACTCCCTCGCAAAAATCCGCCCCGGGCCCGACCGCGGTCGAATGGCCGACGGCGGGCTGGCGGATGGGGTCCCCGGAAGAGTTCGGCTTCGATTCGCTCAGGCTCGCCGAGGGCCTGCTGGCCATCCGCAAAAAGGGTTTAGACCTCCACAGCGTCGCCCTCGTCCGCCATGGCGTCATGTTCCTGGACGCCGTTTTCTATCCCTACGACGGGCGGGCCCTCCACGACCAGGCCTCGGTGACCAAGAGCATCATGACCACCCTGATCGCCATCGCCGCCGACCGGGGCCTGCTCAAGCTCGATGATCCAATGCTCTCGTTCTTTCCCGTCCGCCCCGTCGCCAACCGCAGTGCGGCCAAAGAACGCATCACGGTGCGCCACCTGGCCTCGATGTCATCAGGCCTTGACTGCACCGCGACCGACGATGAACAGACCCTCAAGGAAATGCGGAAGAGCCCGAACTATGTGCAATTCATCCTCGACCGGAGGATGATCGCCGAGCCAGGGGACCAGTTCGTCTATTGCAGCCCCGGGATGCACATGCTCTCGGCGATCCTGCAGAAGGCGACGGGAACGACGACGTTGGAATTCGCCCGCCAGAACCTCTTCGAACCGCTCGGCATCCGGGACGTCATCTGGCCCGCCGATGCCCAGGGCGTCAACTTCGGTTGGGGCGACATTCACCTCCTCCCGCACGACACGGCCAAGATCGGTTGGCTATGGCTCAACCACGGGCAGTGGGAAGGGCGGCAGATCGTTTCCCGCGAGTGGGTCCAAAGCTCGGTCAAGACGCAGATCAAAACCGGCCGGCACGACGATTATGGGTACGGTTGGTGGATCACCGGCGAGAAAGGCGAATACGCCGCCATCGGACGGGGCGGACAACGGATCCAGGTTTGGCCGGAGTTCGGCATGCTTCTGGTCATGACCGGCGGCGGGGTCGACATCGACGACATCGAGCCCCTGATCACACCGGCCTTTGCCAGCCCCGATAAGCCGTTGCCCGCCAATCCCTCGGGCCAGGACCGGCTCAAGGAGGCGCTCGCCGCCGTCGCCGCGCCGCCGGCCCCCAAGCCGATCCCGCCCCTGAACGAGACCGGGGAGCAGATCTCCGGCCTGACGTTCGCGGTCGATCCGAACGCCCTCGGGATCGAGGATTTCAGCCTCGAGCTTGCCGATCCGGCCGCCGCGGTTTTCCGTTTCAGGCATAAAGGCGGGACGCTCGACGCCTGGCCGATGGGCCTTGATGGCATCTATCGCATGTCCGAGGGTCCCTTCGGCCTGCCGCAGGGCCTGCGCGGCGAATGGGCGGACGAGAAGACGTTCGTCATGGAATACGACAACATCGCCAACAACGACCACTTCTTCCTTCGGTTGACCTTCGAGGGCGACCGGGTGACCGTCGAAAGCCATGAGACGGCGCATGAGCTCGGCGCCCGTTTCGAGGGGAGGGTGGCGCGACGATAATTCCTTGAGGACCGGCCGGCGGTCCCTATGAGGGATTGGATCGGGCCGCGGCGAGCCGGCGGCGGGCGCCCAGGTACGGCTTGGCGTAGGCCTTGAGTTCGGCGGGGGAGAGGGTCGCGGCGATCTTCGGCACGCCTCCCCAGACGGACTGGGCCTTTTCAAGCATGGGGCATGATCCGGCCTCCCCGCATTCGGCGCAGCTCGAGAATCCTTTGGCCCGGCAGCAGTTCCGGGCCTTGCAGGTTTGGCTCGAGGGATAGACCCCCTCATCCGGGGCGAGGCACCCGCCGCAGACCATCTGCTCGGCGGTCACCTTCATCCGGTAGATCCTCCGCCAGGCGGCGGCGGCGCGTTTCCGGTGCTCGAGGCCCTTCTCTTTGCCATGGTAAGCCGCGCAGCCCGAACACAGCACCCCACAAGCGGACATGACCTCTTTCATCCGGTCCTCCCCATCGCGGATCATGATAGGTCTGGACGGTTCTCGATGTCAAAAACGGCCGAAGGGAGAAGGCCGATCGAGGGCGGACAATGTAGACCGGCGGCGAAGGGATGAGAAAAGCTGATAAAACGAAGCGTCCTTTCTTGCAGGGAAGCCCCCTTGAATCAGAAAAAGAAAAGTTATACTATAGTGTAACATCTATAGGGAGGTTCGGAATGCGCTACGCCGGCGTCAAGGAGCTCAAGCAAAGGACGATGGACCTTCTCAAAGAGGCGGAAAAGGGCGACATCATCATCACGGCCTACGGCAAGCCCGCGGCGGTCCTTCATCACGTCAGCGAGGAAGATCTGGCCGACTATCTCGTCGAGAACGACCCCGAGTTCCGGTCGAAGATCGAGGACGGCTACGCCGAATATCTGAGCGTCGGCGGGATCGAGGCGGCGGAACTCGTCAAGAAGCTCGAGAGGCGACGTGCGCGAAAAGCGGCTTAAGGTTGTCTTCAGCCCCGCCGCGTCCCGGGACATTGATTGCCTCGAGGCGGAGGAGGCGATCCCCCTCGTCAGGGACATCCAGGCCTATCTCGAGACACGGCCGATCCCCATCGGAAAGCCCCGGATCAAGAAGCTCTCTGGCTACGAGCCGCCTCTCTACCGGCTGCGGTGCGGCGACTTCCGCGCGTACTACCGGATCCGCGGCGACGAGGTGGTCGTTTTGGCCGTCACCCGCCGCAGGGACAGTGAAAAGCGGTTGAAGCGGATCTCGGAAAAGCGTCGGCGCTATCGGCGGATCGAGCCGAGCGGAGCTCGGGGGTCGCTGAGAAACGCATGAAGCTGATTGCATTCGCGCCGACCGGCGGCTAGAATCGGCTTTGGTGATGGATATGGCCGCAGAGATCACCATCAGCTGGCCCCGCCGCAAGCCTTATCAATCGGTGCTCCAGTTCAAGATCTGGCTGATCGAAACGGATCCGCCTGTCTGGCGGAGGATCCAGGTCCCGGATTATTACACGTTCTATGATCTGCATGTCGCCATCCAGGATGCCATGGGCTGGATGGATTGCCACCTTCATGATTTCGTGATCCGGCCGAAGAGCCGGGCTAATCTGGGCATCCGGATCGAAAGCCCATTTGCCCTGGAGGATCTCGAAGACCCCTCTCCGGTCTTGACCACCGAGGTCGTCGTCGCGGATCTCATTCAAGAGCCTGGGGACCGGGCGATCTACACATACGATTACGGCGATGGCTGGCAGCACGAGGTCGTTTTCGAAGGAAGCTATCCCAAAGAACGGGGCAAGAAATATCCTGTCTGCGTGGCGGGCGAGCTCGCAGGCCCGCCGGAGGATTGCGGCGGCATCCCGGGCTACTACGATTGTATCAGGGCCCTTAGAGAAGGAGACGATTCTGAAGAGCTGTTGGATTGGCTGGGCCGTTGGCGGCCGGATCGCTTTGACCCTGCGAAAGTCAGGTTCTGGAGCCCGTTGCGGAGGCTGAAGATTGCGCTCAAGGACTGAACGCCGGCTCCGGGTAGGCGTCTTGTTCATTGTTGCGGTGGCCTCATTGGCCTGCGGGAAGGCCGTGCGGAGCGTCCGGCGGACAATCCTGGATGGTGTCGAGACCGTCGAGAACGGCCGAGAAATCTATAAGGTTGAGGGAGAGCCGCGTGCGCTATCCCCGCGTCAAGAGTTCCGGATCGACCTCGAGGATGAATCGATCGGCGCGCTTGGACTGACGGACATCGAGAATCTCGACGTGGATTCGCAAGGCCGCATCTTCATCTATCGGCGCTATGCGACCTCGGGGAGCACCGTCTTCGAGTTCGATGATCGCGGCCGTTTCGGGCGTTCGTTCTGCGCGATCGGCCAGGGGCCTGGCGAGGTCCAGAATCCCCGCTTCATGCGATTGAATGCCAAGGACGAGATCGCCGTCGTCAGTATGGGCAGCCGGAAGGTCCTGTTCTTCGATGCGGAGGGGAGGGTGATCCGCACGGCGGATCTTCCGGCCCTTCTTTTCCCCTTGCCTCACGGCTTCATTCCGCTCGCCAACGGGGACTACATCATCAGCTATCTACGCGTGAAACCGGAGACCCTTGAGTTCTCCTCGTACGGCGTTGGCCTGTTCGGTCCGGACTTCTCCATGCGCGCGGAGTTGAAGTCGTACCCCGTGCCGGTCGAGGAGGAGCTCAAGAGGATCTTCGTCGACTTTCCCTTGGTCGCGGCCTCGCGAACGTCCTTCTACCTGACGACCATGGCCTCGACCCGCGAGATCGAGGTCTATGATCTGAGCGGCCGCCTGATCCGCAAGGTTCTCGCGGACTTTCCGGCGGTCGTGGTCCCGCCCGGATTTCGCGAGGAGATCCTCCGTTCGCTCCCCCCGGAGCACCCGTTCTGGAGGAACTTGGTCTTCCCGAAAACCTTCCCGCCATTCCTGTCCCTTTTCACCGACGACCACGATAGGCTCTATGTCGTCGGATACGGCCAAGACCAGGCGACGGGCGCCGGCGTCTGTGACGTGTTCTCCCCCGACGGTGTCCGCATCCTCAGGGCGGCACTCGGCTATCAGCGACTCCAACTCGGGCCGCCCCTGCGGGATGTCATCATCAGGAATGACCGCCTCTATTGTGTCCGGGAGAAGCCCAGTGGCTTCGCCGAGGTGCTGGTCTTTTCCCTGCATTGGACGATGGACTGAAAAGAATCCGCAGACACCGTCTGCCATATCTAATCCGGCCCAGATTAAAAACCGGTATTCCGTATCTTCCCAAGAAAAGCCCTTGACAAACGCCCGTTTCGGTCCTATTTTATATAAGGTGAACAAAATGGTAAACAAACTGAGGCGGGAACTGACCCTCCGGCAGGCCAAGGTCCTCAAGGCCGTCGAGGACTTCATCCTCGGGCACGGCTACGCCCCGACCATCCGCCAGTTGGGCGCGGCGCTCGCGATCCCCAGCCC
>Ga0172362_10000514_pt1 | contig 31671 bp, 27 predicted proteins | sample LakKivs1_kivu2a2_FD_114534 | JGI IMG/M metagenome (GOLD analysis project Ga0172362, IMG submission 114534) | Sediment microbial communities from Lake Kivu, Rwanda - Sediment s1_kivu2a2 | ecosystem: Environmental > Aquatic > Freshwater > Lake > Sediment | place: Rwanda: Western Province, Lake... | reverse complement strand
TAAATAAATTAAATAAATTAAATAAATTAAATAAATTAAATAAATTAAATAAATTAAATAAATTAAATAAATTAAATAAATTAAATAAATTAAATAAATTAAATAAATTAAATAAATTAAATATATAAATATATATTTATATATATATATTTGAATATGTATTACGAAAACATTATTATAGGGGGGGGTCCTGCAGGTATACAATTATCCTATTTTTTTGAAAAAAATAAAATAAATTATATTGTATTAGAAGCATCTGAACATTGTGCCTCATTTTTTTATAAATATCCACATTCATCAAAATTAATTTCTATAAATAAAAAATATACAGGTAAAGACGATCCAGATTTTAATATGAGACATGATTGGAATTCATTATTAAATGATGAATCATTTCTTTTTAATGAAAGTACTGAAGATTATTATCCCGATTCAAAATATTTATATGAATATATTAATAAATTTAAAGAAACAAATAATTTGAATGTAAAATTTAATAGTAAAGTTAATAAAATTCATAAATCATCAGATAATAAATATAGAATTTTATTAGAAAATGAGGAATATATTTGTAAAAATCTAATAATAGCAACAGGATTATCAAAAATGAATAAACCCAATTATAAAATTAATACGAACAAAGAAATTAAACATTATGGTGAATTTGAAAAGGAATTTTTTCTAAATAAAAATAATTTAGAAAAATACAAAAATAAAAAAATATTAATAATTGGTAGTGGAAATGCAGCTTATGAATTAGCTAATATTTTAAATAATTACACAAGTTCAATATTAATATTAGGTAAACAGAGAGAATACTCAATAGTATCACATTATGCAGGTGATTTAAGAAGCATATATTATCCCTTTTTAGATACATTTTTTTTAAAATCATTAAATGCCATTGATCAAATAAATTATGAAGAAAATAGTTTTTTCATATCTGGAATAAATGAAATAAAAGAAATAGACAATAAAAATTACGGAAAATTATATTTAACTTATAACAATAATAAATTATATGAGAATGATGAAATAAATTATTATGACGAAATAATATTATGCACTGGATGGAAATTTAATAAAGATATTTTTAGTTTCAATATTAATTATACTATAAATGATAAATATCCTGGAATTAAAGCAAATTATGAATCAATTAATAATGATAATTTATTTTTCATTGGTTCAATCATGCATTCATTGGATTATAGAAAAAGTTCTGGTGGATTTATACATGGTTTTAGGTATTTAATTAAATTATTTACACAAATAAATTATAATGATATAATTCCTTTCGAAATTAAAAAATTTAAATTTAATGGTACTCTTGATTTTTATGAAGATTTATGTAAACATATATTATATAGAATAAATAACTCTGCTAGCTTATATCAAATGTTTGGTACAATGTGTGATTTATTTTATTATGATAAAAATTCAAAAGAAATTATTTACTATAATAACCTAACAAAAAATTATATTAATAATATGATGAAGGATTTACCTAAATTTTATAATATTGTTCAATTAGATTATGGAGAAAAAGAATATGACATAAGAAAAATATCTAAATTTAATAAATATAATCCCACATTTATTCATCCGGAAATTTTAATTATAGAAAAAAATAATGATAATTTTAAATTAAGTGATAAAATTATTATAGAAGAAGATTTATTTGCTGATTTTAGCAATAAAAAATATAAAGATAAAATTTTAAGAACTATAAAAGGTTGTAATTTAATAATTTAATTCATCCAATAAAAAATTTATATATATATAAATGTATATATGTGTGATTGTAAAAAAAATTCAGGAATTATTGTTAATCCTTCAAATTGTAAGAATTATTCTTTAGATAGTGTAGATACTAGAAGTATACGTATTGACGTTAATAATAATTTAATAGAAGAAGTTGTATCATTAACTAAAGAAAATTTTGTAGATATAACAATTTTAAAAAATATGTTTAAATTTCAACAATTAAATAAAAATAATATTTTAATTATAGATAACTATGACCTAAATGACATAATTAATTATCCTATAAATTTATCAGACCAAACACTTCCAGATATATTTAATAATATAATTAATATACTTTCAAAAAAAACTAGTTATACTTGTAATATTTTGAAAAATTTATTATTAACTATAAATGAAGAATCAACTACAAAAATTGTGGATTATTATAATAAATTAATAACAACTGATAACAAAAAATATTTTTGTAAAATAACAAAAATAATTAATAATCCAGAAAATTATAAAAATTCAAAATATATATTTAAAATTAATTGTGAAATATATTCAAAATTTTTAAATTTAATTGATGCATTAAACACAAGAAGATACACAAATAGAATTAAAATAAATTTTGGAGAAATTACATTTGAAGGAACTTTTTATACTGTAATTATTCCAGATTATGTAAAAAATTTTACTCAAATAAGAAAATTAATTGAAGTGTTATTTAGTAGTAAAGAAATTTTTAAACAATTAAATTCAAAAGCAACAATTTATAATTTTAGTGTTCCCACATTTTTAAATGGAGAACAAAATTTATATGATAGTTACAATAACTTTAGAAACGATAGATTATATAATTATTATAAAAATAATCCTACTTTAATTGATGCATCTTATAGTTTTAATGTAAATGGCGAAAAAACTTATTTTAACCAAAAATTACCAAGAAAAATGTTTCCTATTGATTAACTCATTAAAATCACTATTTAAATTTTTTTCATTCAAATCATTTTTTTTTAAACATTATTTATAATGAAAATAATAAAAATAATATTAATTCAGTATTTTATAATATTTTTATTGTTAAATTTAAAATAAAAAAAAGTATAAATAAAAATGATAAATATTTTAAATATATTATAGATGTTTTTAAATATTGTTCATTGTATTTATTGATCTACAAATATGAAAACGAATTTTTAAATAACTTGTTTAACAAAAATGATAGTCAATTATTGAAATTAAATGATTTCATTAAAAATAACACACATAACTATATTGCGATTGGTCATAGAATCATGATTTATTTTTATAAAAAAAATAATAAATATTACGTTTACATTACACCAATGCTTAATAATGATGTTTTAATGAATTATAATAAAATCATTAAATATGTTCATAATTGTAATATTATGAAAATATTAACTAAATATAAATATGATTCAAATTTTAAATTATACAAAATAGAGGATAATTATTTTAAATTAATTAAAGAATTATTAAGTATTAAAAAACTTTATGATTTTATATATCAAACAGAAAACTTTAAAAATAAAAAAATATTGATTTATGGAACTTGTTTAGGTGGAAATATTATTTTTGAATTATATAAATATATTAAATCAAAGTATCATAATACTAATAATATTAAATTATTTACATTTGAAACTTGTTATCATGAAAATAATAACATAAAAAATTTAATATGTGTATATACTAATAATAGTTCTTTTTATTTACATTCATTAAAAAATAATTATAAAATTGATTATGTGTATAATATTGATAAAAATGAAGTTTTAAATTATATATTTAATAAACGTTCTTTTTTACCAATATTAAATTTTAATAGTTTTACACCTTTGCACATTTAAAACGCCGATTTTAATTTAAAGAAATCGTAATATATTACTATATAATATGAATTCTATTGAAAAATTAATTGAAACCATAAAAAATAATAAATGTATAACAAATAAATGTAAAGATGAAATTTTAAAGTTAAATAAATTAAGTTACAAAGAAGAAGAAAATCTTCACCCAAATGGACATTTTTATTATGTCTACTATTATTTAGATGATAATAATAACTTAAAATCATCTTTTGAGTTTCAATATCGCGGCAAATATTGATATGTAAATCGGCGTTTAAATGTGCAAAGGTGTAAATGTGCAAAGGTGTAAAACGCCAATTATAAAAAATTGAAATAAATCATAAATATTATCGGTATCGGTAAAAATAAAATTGAAACTATGGAAAAAATCACAAAACAATTTAGTTTTAGGTTAAAAGAACATTTATGTGTTGATACCACTGAAAAATGTGGTGAAAAAATGACACCCACTATGAGAGTTATAAAAAAATGTACTGATTTTATTGATGTGTTTTGTCATGGTCCAGATGATGAATATGAAATTAAGTATGCTACTCATATTGTGGAACCGAGCGGAAAAAACGAGACTTTTGCGGTAAATTTTTCGTATATTGATGAAGAAGGAAACACATTTGCTTCATATTCGTATTTTGTTGCATATAATTACAAAACTAAAGTAATTGATTTGGACTATACTATGCAGTATAAAAAAAATACAAATAGTTCTGTTGTTATCGAAAAATTATCGGAAATTTTAGAAAAAATCACAGAGTAAAAAATATTTGACAAAAATATCTAAAATAAAGTCGGCGTTTTATACTTTTTCCCATTTACACTCTTAAAGATTTTTTATAATATTTGATGTAAATAAAAATAAATTAGAAAATGTACATAGAGACATTATTGATTTTTTTGTGTTCCTACTTATAGTGCTAAAAATTATGACGAATATATAAAAGAATATGGTATATGTTATCACACAAAACATTAATAATCTCCACCACCATCATTACCATTCATCATACGACTATATTCAAACAAACCGGGTTTTAAGTCATCTTCTGCTTCTTCCGTTTCTTCGTCGTCTGAATAATCTTCCAATGGATCTCTCCATTCTTTTATTTTTCTCTCTAATTGCTTAATAAATTCTGAATAAAATGTGCTTGTTTCTTCTTTTATACTTTTATCAGCAAAATGGACGTCAATATTTATATTGTGATCTTCATGTTCAACGTAAAACAGCAATTCATATTTTCTTTCATTTTCTTCATATTCAATAACACTACTACAAAATCCTCCACATTGACCACTATTACCAGTTGCCCAAAGTTCTTCTGTTTCTTTACCATATACGCTGTCAAATAGTTGTAAACATTCATTCAAATAATAATTATCCGGTTGCATTTCATCGTTTTTGTTGAAACACTTTTTGGAAACAAAATTAAATTTCATTGTTAATAAGTTCTTTGTATAATATACTAATTGTTATTTTTTATAAAAGCATTTCAATTTTTTATAAAATAGGCGTTTCATTTCTTCATTTACTTTAATAATATTTTTTGACCATAAAATTTTATATTTGTATTTTTTTGGTGAAATATAAAAATCGTCTATTTTATTTTTTTTAATTTTATATAACTTATCAACTAATACATATTTATGTGTAAAAACAAATAATTGTTGTTCATTAAAATTATTAAACCCATCAGAGCTATTATAACAACTACAATATATACAATGAAAATACTCACCCGTGAAGTTATGTCCATCATGCGGAATAATATTATTATTTTTTTTACAATTATTACATTTAATTAATTTATGTATTCCATCATCTTTAATTTCATATAAAGGGAATATTCTATAAGGATAAAACCGAGTATATTTTAACAAAAAATAAATATAAACATAAATAATTAATTATAATATATACAAAATGCAAAATATAAAACAATTTAATTTAACAAAAGATGGTTATTTTAAACCAATTATAAAAAAAAATTGTGGTGATAATTATTATATAACCAAACAATTTTTAATAAATATTTTATTTCCACATTTTTCAGAAAAAAAACAACAAAAAATTTTACAAAAGGCAAAAAAACTAAATATATGGAACATAGAAAATGATATTTTTGAACCAATAACAATTACTTTTTCAACTTGTCTTCCGTATCGAGTAGTTTTTCTACGTTGTTCTACTTTAATACTTTTTTTTAGTAGCTCCAAAGCATCAATTTGAAGTTGCAAATGTTGTCTAGCATAATTAATTCTTAAATGAATACCCGTCATCATAGCCTGGTTGAGTTTTAATTCGGCAGACCTAACTGCGGCTTCAAATTGTGGTAAACGTTCCTCAAGAACACTTAATGTGTTCAAGAAAAAGTCAGAATTATTTAGCTTGTGGTTGTGGTTGTGGTTATGGTTATTGTTATTGTTATTGTTATTGTTGTTGGAAAACATTTTTGATATTATTTAAATATGTATATGTGGTTATAATTTTTATAACAATATGAATATTATAAGGGGTATCAAATATTTTAAATTTCAATTTTTTTTATTAAAAATAAATTATATACAATGTCAAGTGAAATTAATTATATTTTCACATAATAATATATAATAATGAAATAATTGTGTGACAATAAAAATTAAAAATAAATTAATTCTACATTTAATTTGAAATATAATTAAAAAAAAATTTATTTTGATATTATCATTGTTGAAAATTAATTTATTCAATCATTTTTCTTTTTGTATAAATATATTTTTATAAATACAATTTTACTTATGATAAAAATTTAAAAATATTAATCATAACACATTATTTCAACAAGGTTTTGAATATATTTTTTAACTTTATTTATGTCTTCTTTCCATTCAGTCAAATTCATATAATTTGTAGAGTCCGGAATTGTAGATGTTGGAATAAAATCCAATAGTGATTCATCAAAATATTCTAACCATCTCCAAAGTATTTGAAGTATACACAATCTTTCATTAAAACTTCACTATATGTAATGTCTTGTTTTGATGCAAAAGGATTAAATGAATATAATATTTGTTCAAATGTGGAATTTATTAGATTATTTTTTAAATAATTTATCATGTGAATTTGTGCAGTCCAATCTTGATTTGTATTGATAGCTATTTCACTTAACATTATATATACACTATGGGAACTATTAAAATGCTTATTTTCCAATGAATCTAAAACTCTTACATATCTTGTTCCTTGATAATCTAATCCTAAACTCATTTATAAATCAAAAATTAAAAAATAAAAATTACAAGTTAACGTTTACTGTTTTATGAGTTTTGTTAATTAAATCCCAGTTAAAATATATTTCAATTTTTTATATGTTAATTTATTTTTTCTATATTTTTTGAAATTTATAACACATACACACTTTGCCAGCCTATCAGCAAATGCCAACCCAGTTTAACAAATTATAACAAAGTTGGTTAAATAAACTATATACATAAAATATTTATTTCATTTGTTGGTATATTCATTGGATAAATATGCATTTATTAATTTTATATAATCATCATATTCATCAAAATATTTTTTAATCTTATAAAATATATCAGATATATCTTTATTTTTATTTATATATAAATTTGTATCATATAATTCATTTTTTAATTGGTCTTTTAATAATAATATACCTAATTCATAATCATATATTCTTATTGATTTAGATATATTCATATCACTTATTAACATATCATCTTTTTCATTATATCTTATCAAACTCATAATCATTTTTATTTGGTTATTATAATAATATTTTATTTCATCAGATTCTATTTCTACTAAAAAACCAATTTTTCTTATTTGAGTTGAATAATTTTTAATTAAATTTAATGTATCTTCTTTTTTATTTATAATTTTTTTTTCCTTTCTTTCACATAATTTATACGTTGGTATATATTTTCTCCTTAATCCAAAATATGTGTTAATATGATTATAAATTAACTTTATGTTAATTAAAAATAATTTAAAATATTCTTCCAATGATCTTGTTTCTTCTATTTTTTTAAATTCTTTTTTTACTAGTGATATATCATTAAAAAATTTATTTTTAACTTGAATATTAAATAAATTTAATTTTAATATTTCATAATAACAATTAACAGTAACCAAATTTATTTTTTTAATTAATTTACTTCTTGGATATCTATCTATCCGCCTAACAATTTCTTCATCATCTTTAGCAACATCAACAATTACATATTTTTTTCCATACACATTTAAAATTTCGCTTTCCATACAATATATCCATCCAGTATAATCATTTTTTAATCTAGATGTAATTTCACTATAATTTACATTTGAAATTTTAGAATCTTTATTAAAATATAATATTTTTGAAATCATAATACTATAATAATATATTAACTTTTTTTTATCTAAAAAAAATATTTATAATATTCATCACACACTTATAAAACTATCTTGAGTTTTACCACATTTTATTTTTTTAATTGAATAACAATAATCATAATTTGATTTTATTTGTTCTAAATGTGAAACTGTTATACACCATTTAAAATATTTTCGTATTGTATCAAATAAATTTTCCATTTTAGGTAAATTATTTTGTGACGAAGAAGTAAAACCTTCATCTATAATTAAAAAATTACTACGAGTATATTCATTTAATTTACAAAATGCTATTCTCAAAGCTAAATTTGCTGAAAATTTTTCATATCCTGATAATACTTTCGCATCAATTATTTCATCATCTTTCATCTTATAAATTTCCAATCCTTCTACACTTAAATCAAATTTTAAAGTAAAATCTGTTAAATCTTTTAATATATTGTTAATTATTGATTCTAAATTATTTATTATCATATTAATTTTTTTATCTAATATTTTATCAATTATAAATAAATTATGTATTCGTTCATAATTATCTTTTTCTAAAATTTGTTTATCTAAATCTTTTTGTTTTTCCTCATTCATTTTAAAATCATTTTCTAATAATATTTTTTCTTTTTCTAATTTTTTTATATCTTGTTCAAAGTTATTCTTTTTTGTTAAATTTATCTTTTTATCAATTATATTTTTTTTTAATTCATGAATTTTATCGTAATTTTCATCATATTTATTTTTTAAAGAATTTAACTTTTCTAATTCTATTTCACATTTATTCTTTTCATCAAGATTGTATTTAATAATTTTTAAATTAGCTATCATATTTTTAAAAGTATTATTTTTTTCATTGTATATTATTTCCATTTGTTCAATTCTTTTTATTATTATATTGTTATCAGTTATTTGTTTTTTGGTTTCCTCGTGTATTTTTACCATTTCATCATTACTTATAATTTCTTTATTTAAATTACTAATTATTTCATCAAATTTAATTATTTTTTCATTCAATTGTAAAATTTTATCGTATTTTTTAATTGTTTTTTCCACATTCATATTTTTAATTATATATTCATTCAATTCATTTATTTTACCCATATAATTTATATCATTGTGAATTTTTTTATTATGATTGCATTCTACACATTTTAAATTAAACTTATGTTCTAATAAAAATTTACTTTCATTTTTATATTCTTCTAATATTTTTTTAGAAGTTTCATATTCTACTAAAACTTTTTTTAAAATTTTTAATTCCTTATTTATTTCATCTATGGATTTTTTTCCTAAAGTATCTATTAATAAATTTAATTCATATTCCAATATATTTTTTTCTCTATTTAAATTTTCTATCTTATTTTTATTTTCAGATATTATTTTTATTTTTTTATCAATATCTTTAATTTCTTGTATTTTTACCAATTTATTTCTTTCTTGACTAATCATATTTTGTTCTTTTACCAATTCTTCTCTCATTTCATCTATTTTTTTTGATAAATCATTTGGTTCATAATTATATTTCAATAATTCTTCATTAATTAATTTTATTTTATTTATTATTATGTCTTTTTGATTGTCTAAATCTTTTATTTCTATTGTTTCACCAAGAATTTCTTGAATTTTTTTTTCACTAAAATATTGTTCATCTAACACTAATTTTAATTTTTCTAAATCTTGTTCATTTATTTTTATTTTTTCATTTAGTTCGTTAATTTTATTATTTTTTTCTATTCTTATTTCATCTGTCATTAATTTTTTCTTTTCTCTTGTTATATCTGTTTTAATACTTGTTAATATTTTTGTTAATTCACAATAAAAATCATCAATTGGTTTTATCCCAAAAATACTAAAAATTATTTTTTTTCTTTCTTTTGCAGACTTGTTTATAAATGTTTCTCCATCTTGCAATAATATATTATTTTCTGTTAAATCTTTGTAAGAACCAAAAATTTCCACAATTAGTTGTTTAGTTTCTCCTTTATCACTACCATGAATCAATATTATTTTTTTTTCTTCTACCAATTTATCTTTCATAGCTAAATTATAATTAATTCCCATTATTTCTTTTTCATATTCTTTTGGAATTTTTAAAAAATGCAATAAATCTTCAGTGTTAACATGTGTTTTATTTTTAGCATTTATTCTTCTATATATTAAATATAATTCATCATTTACCCTAAAAAATAAACGTACCCAACCAAAATTTTTAAATCTATTTATAACTTTTGTTAAAGATTTACTTGTTTCTTGATATAAACAATATATAAGTGCATCTATAATTGATGATTTGCCATAACCATTATCTCCATTAATACCTACTATTTTATTTAATTTTGAAAAATCGATTTTATTATTTTTTCCATAACAAAATAAATCATCAAACTCCATACTTATAAGTTCTATTTTTTTTGTATTTATTTCATTATTTAATGAAAATTTTTTTATAATTTCTTCTGATTTTTTATTCATTATTTTTTTTTGTTCTTCTGTATATGATGTTTTTTCTATATATTTATTCATAAAATCACTTATTTTTTCAAATATTATTTTTTCATTTTTCCTTTCTGTTAACATCTGTTCTATTTTAACCCTATCAAATAATGTCATACTTTTTATATTTGGATATCTTTTTTTTAATCTTTCTTCTAATGAATAAATATCCTTTACAATGTCATTATCATATTCTATACGGGCTGTTATGTATTTATAATCATTCAAATTTATATTTTCTTCTGGAATTATTTTCTCATTATTGTCCAACACACATTTACAAATACAATAATCATTTGGAATTTCCACAAATTTACCCTCTAAAAAATTTAAATCCCATATAATTAAACCGTGTGATTTTACTGTTTCACCTACATGTTTTTGAACCAATGATGATGAATATGCTATTCGCTTTTTCTCATCTAAAAATTGATGTTTATGAATATCACCCAATAATACTATATCATACTCATTAAAATCAGTTGTTCTAAAAGAACTTTCACCTTCTGTTACATTATATTTTAAATCAGTTTTAGCTCCATATACTTTTCCATGAAATAATCCCACATACAATTCATTTGATTTTTTATCAGGAATTTTTGTTATTTGTTTTGAAAACATTGTTGTTAAACCAAAATTTATTCCTTTTATTTTATAAATTTTATTCTCGTTCAAATAATGAATATTTTTCAATAAATTTTTATCTAACTCTTCTGATAAAGTTAACATACTTTCAATTGTAGATTCTAATGTTTCATTTATCATTGATAAATCATGATTTCCATTTATTAGTATTACATCGCCATATTTTGATAATTTGCCAATAAATTTCGAAACAAATTTTAATGTATTTGTTTTAAATATTATTTTGTTATCATACAAATCACCCGCTATTACTATGATTTTTTCTCTAGAATCATTTTCTAATAATTTATAAATTTTATCAAATATTTGTTGATATTCATCATAACGTTCTTTTTTATTTTGAATATGAATATCAGCCATATGATATATTACTAGTTGTAATTTAAAAATTTTATTATTTTCCAAATATATTTCTTTTTCCTTTAGATTAAGCTCTTTTTCTATCCTATCCAATTCCTCCTCAACCCTCATTATCTTTTCCATATTCATTTTTATTAATTATTATACATATATACTTAATTTTGTTTTACAGCGGGGACACTTTTAAATGACACGATTTTTGTTGTATAATTACACTCACCGCCTTATTAATGTAAAATGTCCCGATTATCACTGTAAAAATTTGGTTATACTCCATCAAGAATTAGCAATTGTTAATTAAAGTTTTACATGGAGATGAATTTGTTTCTAACTCTTTCCGAGTATAGGCTTCTGGTCTTGAACCAGTATTTTTTATGTGTTCAACTATATATAACATATTTTGAACAGCATTTTTATCTCTATTATGAATAATTTTACATAAAGGTATTTGGTTTAATTCTCCCTCAGGATTGGAAACTGTATGTTTCAATAAACCATTTACCAATATATTTTTATTCTTTTTCTTATCTTTTGGTTTGTTTGATGCTCTTGTTAAAAATTTGTCTAATTCTTGATGACAACAATTACATAGTTTGGATGTTCTAAATTCATTAATTAAAAAAACTTTATAACCAGCATTTTTAAATATTCTTCTAAACTTTTTACAAATACTTGGCTCTAAACCTTTCATATTATTCTGTCCTTTATCATGGTCACCAAATACTATAATTACTTTGTCAGGTGTTCCAAATTTATTCTTAAAATTATCAATCATTTTTGCCTCTGATTTCTGTGTGTTTATAAATCTATTTAATTTAAACTTTCTAAAAAATTCTTGTTGATAATGTTCGTATAATATCTTATTAACCTTATTTTTTTCTGTTATATATGTCCTAAATTCATTATAATTAACTGTTTTACTATTTAATACACTTAATATGGATTCAATTTGTTTAATTGTTTGATTATTAATTTTTGTTTCGCTATTAACTTTTTCAGTAATTTTCATATATTTTTTAGTTCTGGTTTCTAATCTTCTTTGATTTTGTGTATATCTAAATGTTTCTAAATTACCTTTTTCATCTTTTGAACCACAATATATTAAATCTCCACCATCATTTGGGTCTATTGTAATAATTTTCATTTTCTTTTGTTCTTCAGTTAATTCAGCTTTTTCAATGTATTCACAATCAATTTGTTCTTTATATTTTTTTCCTTTTTGTTTTTTAACAGGAATACCTTTATCATCTACTCTTATAAATAAAATACTAATTGAAACTCCATCTGTCTTAATCATATAGTTAAATTGATATTTATTCTTCTTAAATACTTTTTGATTAGTCCTAAAAAAATAATCCCATAATAATTGTTGATTATTACCTTGTTTATAATTATAATTATCAATATTATGAATATTACCATTAATATCTCTATTTTTATATTTTTGACTATTTTTTATATTTTCATCTTTAATTTTGTTTTCCTTATCATCATTTGTTTTTAATGATTTATCTAAAAAATTACTTATTAAACTACAACTATCTATACAAATGTTTTTAGGGCAGATATTAGTTCTTAATGGTATTACATTAAATAATCTTATTTGTTTTTTCCTTTTTTCTTCATCTTCTTCTTTTATACTTTCATTGTGTTTTTTTATATTATTATATACTTTTTCTAATTCACCACATATATAAAACATTGATTTCAAATAATCTTTAGTATTTGATTTTAAGTCATAATAAATACTATCTTCATCAAATTTTGTTTTATTTCCATATATTAATTTTTTTTGTTCTAAAATCCATTTATGATATTTTTGGTCTGATTCTAATTCTTTAAAACTTGTTAAATCTTTTTTTATTTTATTAATTTCTTGATTAAATTCTTTGTGTTTTTCATTTCTTATTTTTAAATCTTTATTATCTTTTGTTATTTGGTCTCTTGTTTCTTTAACATTTAAACTAATATTTATAAATTTATTAAGATGTTGAATAAAATGTTCAGATATATTAACATTAATATTTTTGACTATATCAATAGCTTCATAAGCTAATACATAATTTAATTTATCATAATAAATAATATCATCGTTAATCATTAATAATTTATAATGTTCAACATAAAATTTAGTTAATTGCTTTAATTGGTCAGGCATAGTCTTATCAGTATATCCCCCACTTCCACACTTTCTAACAGTTAGAACCATAAAAATATAACCAATAAAACCCTCGTCAATAATTGGAAAATCTTTATTATTATTGTAAAGATGTATTAAATAAAGTTTAAGAAATTGATAAGTATGAATAACAATTTTATTGACCTTAATAACAATATCATTAATAATATTTATGTGTGCTGGATAATTAATAACATTTATAATATTATCTTTATTAGTCTTCATATAGTCAAATTTGATAATATTATCTTCTTTTTTCTTTTTCTTAACTTTAGGTTTTGATTTTTTCATATATTATAATTATAGTTTAGAAAATAAATTTAATTTTAAATCATTTTATATTAATAAAATTAATAATTTATAAGTTTTATAAAAAATACTTTATATATTTAAAAAAAATTAAAATTTTATCTATATAAAAATTATACAAATGGAATTTAAAAAAGAAGAATATAAATTTTTTTGTGATAAATGTAATTATAAATGTAAATATGAATCACATTGGAAAAATCATTTAAATACAGAATTACATTTAACGGGTCAAAGAAAAAAAAGAAGTGATGTTAAAGAACCATATAAATGCGAAAAATGTGAATATAAAACAAAAAATTTAACAACATTAAAACAACACAATTTAAATGAGCATTCTACAAGAGAAGAAAGAGAAAAAGAATTTAAATATTATTGTTCATATTGTAATTTTGGAACATTTTCAGTTGATTTATTTAATAAACATAATTTAACAGAAAAGCATAAAAATTTTATTTTACAGATAAAAAAATAATTTTATGGTATTTTTTATATACTATAAAATCGTGTCATTTAAAAGTGTCCCCGCTGTAAAATAATTAATATTATATTTTTTATAATTATTTTATGATAAAAAATCCAGTTTGTTTTAACTACAATAATAGTTATTAACTTTTATAGATGAAATTATTTAAAAAAATATATTTTAAATTTTGGATGAATAAAATTTATTTAGATTCATTTATAGTTGATTTGTTTTTTTTTAATTTTTTAATATCAATGTGTTTTTTTTCTGATTCGGATTCTGAATCTGACTTATACTCCAAATTAATTTTATTGTTGGATTTATTTTTTTTATCATTTTTAATTTTATTGTTATTGTTATCAATAGTTTTTTTATCATTTGGCTTTGGCTGTGTGTTTTCAAAATTAGTTAATATTTCTAATGAATTAAATAATTCTTGGGTTCTTGAAATGATATTTTCTTCTGTAAAATCTTCTTTTTCAAATAATTTTCTAGTTATCCTATGTGCTGAATTTTTATATTGGGATTTTTTATCTATAAAAGATGAATCTTTAATTGACCTATTACCCTTATGATTATTTTCACTATTTTTACTTTCTAAAATTGTTAAATTTCCTAATTTATATATATTGTTTGGTGATTTTAATGTATTTTTTTTATTTTGAGGTATAATATGTTCTAGGTCATGGTCTAAAGATGGAAACTCATCATCATTACAATTACAAGTTTCATAAAAGTATAATAACATTTTTGCCAATGTACCTTTTTTCCATTCTTTAATAGCATTATTATTTACATAATTATTTGAACTTATAGTTGTGTTCATTTGTTCAATTAATAAACTCAAAACAGCATCATAATAATTATATGTTGGATCTTTTATAAATTTATTACAAATATTTATAAAACCACTTGCATAACATAAACTATTAAATGTTCTATTGGATGCATTTATATTTCTAAAATACCATTTGGCCAATAAATTAATTAATTTTTTATCTATTTTTTTTCCAAAATAAAAAATTGGTAATAATAAATAAGTATAAGCTTCCCAAGATAAAATACAATTTTTACTAACAAATAATAATCTACCATATTTATCTTTGTTAATTTCATCCATTATGTCAAATAACTTATCAACAATTTTGAAAAAAATATTTATATTATTATAACATTCATCATTTTTATTTGCTACACAATATATACCCCTATACATATCTTCAAAATTATAACCAATTTGAATAATATTTTTATTATATATTTGAATGGCACAATTCATTATCTTTTGACCGTAATTAGTATATATTTTATTGGTTTTTGATTTTATTTCATTCCATTTATCATAAATTTCTAATCTATTTGAACTATCTATATTTGACAATAAACTATTTTTTATTATATCTAATGATTCAACTGGTTTTCCTCGATTATTCTCCCATTCAAATATTTTGGAAACGTATTCTAAATCACTACACTCATAAACGCCCAAATCAATATAATTTAAAATAAAAAGATAAAATTCTTTGAGGTCTTTTAGGTTATTAAAATTATGATATAAAATTTTACATATGTATTCATAAGATTTATATATTTTAGTGTTTTTAGATGAATAATTAGTATCTTTATAACTAACACATTTTGATAAATGTCTAACAAAATCTTGTTCTCTATTTTGTTGATTTTTATTTATAATTATCTTACATTTTTTACAAAAGTATTGAACACATTTGTAATTTGATGTATTTAAATTTATGTTTGTATTTGTATTTTCATTATCAGTATCATCTTCTTCCCCATCATCATCTTCTTCATTATTATCATTTTCTTCATAAATATCTTTTTCATTTGTATTATCAACCTGATTTATATTGTAATAATAAATTAATGGTTTATATGAATTATAAATATCGGCTAATGCTTTATCATCATGTGGATTAATACAATGGACTTTGGGAATATTATTGTATTCTGGATATTTTTTTTTAAATTGTTTTATTTTTGAGGTAATTTCTACCATCGTATCTATATCTTCTTTCAAATAATTCATTATACTTATGCTAAAATTTTCGGCTCCTGGTTCACTTAACATTGAAGACACATATGATATTGCTCTCAAAGTCATTAAAATCGTTAATAATCTTTGTTGTCCATCCCAAACCTCTTTTCCTTCTTTATTTCCAGTGTAATAAATTATCGTACCCATTTTTTCAAAATATGGAGTATGTTTATATATGTGAAATAAATCATTTATAAATTTTGATATTTGTGGATCAATATCCCAATCATAATTTCGTTGATTCATTGGGATAATATTTGAACATGATAATACTGATTTCCATGTTGATTGGGTAAAACTATATGGTTTGGTTCTTGACATTATATTGATTGATAATTATTTTTTTATATATTTTAATACCATTTCAATTTTTATTTAAGCACATATATATCCTGTTATATAAAATAGTATGAATTATAAAAACTTTTTAACTTGAAAATTAAATAATAAAATTAACTTATTTATTTTTTTACTAATTATAATAAAAAAATATAATTTAGTTCAATAAAACTTAAAAACTTAAATTGTGTTTAACATTTTTTTGGACCAATAAAATATAATACTCTAACAATATTATTAAAATCAATAATTACCCTAGTGACATCAGAATAAATACCAGATGTTCCTGTTACTATAAATTCTTGTACTGAAGGAGCAGTTGTACCATCATTAGCAATTCTTTCTTTATATGTTCCTGACCAAATTATTGAACCTAATTTTACTGGACCATTGTTGTTGGGGTATGAAACCATAGAATATGATTCATCCGCATATACAGGACCACCTAATAAATTTGTTTGATTAGCTATAAATTGATTTGATATAAATGTATTAGTATCTAATCCGGCTATTTCAGTAACATAACCAGCACTTCCGCCGTTATATCCTGGAATTTTTTGAACATAAGAATTAGTTCTATCATAAGTTCCAATAAATTTAATTTCTTCACATTTTTCTAAATTTGGAATTGTCATTTTATTTGTTTTATATAATTTATAACACAAAATAATTTTTTATTGGATGAATAATGACAGTCCTAAAATTTGATGTTAACATCAAATTTTAGAATATGTTTTATTACTGAGAAATTCAATTTGTTAACAAATATATCTCTATATTTTACCTTCAATATAAAATTTGACATTAGTTGATATAAATATTTAATAATTTTAATTATATTACTTATCTAAATAAATAATTTTCATTTTTTTTATGTTATATTTTTTGTGAAAACATCTAAATAAAATATTTTTGGCATATTTTATTAATTTCAAAATATAATATATAGATGAAACCAACAATATATTTATGTATATTTTTATTAGTTATAATTTGTTTTTTTATTACATTCTATTCATACAACACAACATCAAATAAACCTGTATATGCGATTGCTGTATTTAATGATAGTATTAAAGGGAATGTTAAATTTAGTGAAGATTTGAGTAGGAACAGAGTAAAAATAGATTTAGATATAACTGGATTAAAGCCTAATTATTTACATGGATTTCATGTTCATGAAGCAGGAGATTTAACTGATAATTGTACTAGTATGTGTGCTCATTTTAATCCTTATGGAAATACCCATGGATGTCCTGGTGCGAGCGAAAGACATGTTGGTGATTTAGGTAATATAAAAACAGATAATAAAGGTGAAGCCAAATATACATTTTATGATGATGTCATTAAACTCAGAGGTTCTAATTCTAATATTATTGGTAGGGGTCTAATTATTCATGAAAATCAAGACGATTGTGGAAAAGGTACAAATGTTGAAAGTTTAAAAACAGGTAATGCAGGTAAGAGAATTGGCTGTGCCGTTATTGGTTTTTCAAAAGAAAATTTTATATAAAATTATTGTAATATACTTTTACTTTTCTTATACCATTATCTAAAAGATTAATAATTATAAAACCTTCAATATTGATATAGTCTCTTGAACCAGATATAATTTTACATACAGTACTCTTTTCAATTAAAAGTCTATCAGATACTACTGCATTTAAGAAAAAATTAATACTTCCATTAGGTAAATCCAATGTTGTAAAAGCATTATCATGCGTTATTCCACTTGTTGTGTTAGTATAATCATTTGCTGTGTAAATAATAGAACCTTTATTTTTTGTAAAGCTTTTATCATATAAATATGTGAGTTGTTGATAGTTATCAAATTTTATATTATTAATTGTATTTACATTGATTTCATTATAAATAAAATCATTTTTATTGTAATAAAAACATTTTTTATGAGAAAATTTTTTTTTATAATTACCAGTCATATATAATATAATTATATATTTTTTATTATATGAATTTAATAGTTATATTACTTTAATAAATTAAACAAAATTATGATTCTATAATACTTTTAAAGCAAAAGCTCAGGCAAAATTTATTTAAAAAAAATAAATTTGGAAAAAATACAAATTTATACTTTTAAGGATTTTTTTCATTTTTCCAACTCTCTCTCAAAAAAGTCTAAAAATCATATAAAGTTAATAAGCGGAATAAAAAGTAAAAATAATATAAAAATAAAAAGTATATACATGTACAAATATATATTTTTAGTTAATATTTTAGTTAATATTTTGGTTATTTTTTTAGTTAATTTTAGTTATTATTTAGTTAATTTTATATAAAATTATTTAATTTAAATAAATATATATTTATATATTATATATAATAAAAGTATAATGGTCAAAAGACAATGTCCAAAATGTGATGCTATATTTAATCAAAAATGTCATTATGAAGCGCATATGAATAAAAAATTTGATTGTAGTGGTAAAAAGAATAATACCAATGAAAGTATGATTTTATGCCAAAGTGTGCCCAGGCGTGCTGACAGCGTGCCCGGACGTGCCAATTTCGGCACAACCAATAATCAAAATAATACTTTGGTTGTCACAGATATACAAAAAAATAATCTGGCTAATCTGGCTAAACCTGACCCAGACTCAGAATTAAATTGTGATTATTGTAAGAAAAAATTTAGTTCCAAATCTACTTTAACAAGACATTTAAAAATTAATTGTAATGTTAAAAAAAGAGAAGATAAAGAGAAAAATGATACTTTAAAATTAGTTTTGGAAAAAGAAAAACAACATATTGAAGAAATAGATGAATTAAAAAAACAAAATAAATTATTAATTGATAAAATGAATAATTTTTTTATACAAAACAATGAAATAATAAAAATTCACAAAACAATTAAGAAATTAGAAACTGCTATACCTGCCAATACCAATTTGTCGATTTCAAATCAATTGGTAGAACAAATCATACAAAAGGATAAAAAGATAGAAGAATTGGTTAAAACATATAATAATAAAATTGTTATTGAGGATGATATTGATGTTATTGATGAAAATAAACCAATTCAAATAGATAAATTAGAAGAAAAACCAATGACGCTAATATTAAATAATAACATAATCGAATGTAGAAAGTCTGATGGATATATAAATGCCACTCAGTTATGTAAAGCAGGTGGTAAAAAATTTGGACATTGGTATAGACTTGATTCTACTAAACAATTAATTTTGGAATTGGCTAAAAAAATTAATAATAAAGATAATACATTAGATGAAAGTTTTATAGCATCCAATATCCAGATCTGGATATTGAATTTAGTTGATGCAAAAGTAGGTGGTGAACATAATAGTACTTGGCTACATCCAGATTTAGCAATTCAATTAGCCCAATGGATTTCTCCATCATTTGCACTTCAAGTAAGTCATTGGGTAAGAACATTATTTACCAAAGGCAAAGTTGAAGTTGATATCAAAATCCTCAAAGAAAAAGAAAACACGATAAAAGATTACAAAAAAAGAATTGACTATTTGGAAAAAGCCACATTAAAAAGACATTCGAGAAAAAACATAGAAAACAAATTTAATGTTGTATATTTGATTATTTGTGATGAATTAGAAGCTAACAGAAAATATATAATTGGTAAAGCAAAAGACTTGTTAAACCGTTTATCTCAATATGATAAGGTTTCAAATTTCAGAGTTGTTTATTATAAATCATTTAAAGACGAAGATGATATGGAATTCGCTGAATCTATTGTTTTACATTCATTGGAAAAATACAAAGAACAAATGAATCACGATAGATTTATTTTACCAGCAGATAAGGATATAAATTATTTTAAGAATGCTTTTGATAATGCTTCCAAGTGTTTTAATTATTAAATATTTAGGTTTTGACATAAAAAACATAACAAATCCAAAGTATATATGATTTCCCCCCTCTCAATATAAAATTAAGTTAAATTTCAAGTTAAAAATAAGTTAATTTCAAATATAAAATAATTTAATTTAAATAAATATCTATTATATACTTATAAACATAAAAAGTATAATGGTTAAAAGACAATGTCCAAAATGTGATGCTATATTTAATCAAAAATGTCATTTTGAATCTCATATGAATAAAAAGTTTGATTGTAGTAGTAAAAAGAGTAATAACAACAAAGATACTATATTATGCCAAATTGTGCCAAATCATATTGAAATGATGCCAAAATATGCCGAATACAGCACAATTAAAAATTTACAAACAGTAAATAATGTTCCCGATATACAAAATAATAATCAAAATAATACTGATTTAAATTGTCATTATTGCCAAAAGAAATTTAGTTCCAAATCTACTTTAACGAGACATTTAAAAATTAATTGTAGTGTTAAAAAAGAAGATGATAAAGAGAAAGAAAACATTTTTAAATTGCTTTTGGAAAAAGAAAAACAACATATTGAAGAAATTAAACTTCACAAAGAAGAAGTAAATGAATTAAAAAAACAAAATAAATTATTACTAGATAAAATTGATAAATTAATAAAATCTACTTCAAACCAGTGTAAAACCACTACAAATAATAATATTTCAAATTCTAACAATGTAACAAATTCAATTAATACTCAAAATAATATTGTGATGGTTAATTTTGGTAATGAAGACCTAAGTATTATTGACAATAAAATATTTATGGATAGAATTGTTAAAAAACCAATGTTATCTGGAGTTAAAATACCCGATGAAGTATTAAAAATTATTCATTTTAATCCCCAATATCCTCAATTGTCAAACATCTATATAAGCGATATTAACCGAGATAAATGTATGGTTTGGGAGGATGGTGAATGGAAACTTTCTAATGTGGATAATATTCCTCAAATAATAGATAAAGTTTGTTTGTTTTCGACTGAACAAATTAATGATTTAAAAGATAAATATCCAAATAATAAACTTCTTCAGGAAAGATTGAATACAATTGAAAAATATAATAATATGATAGATAATGATTATTTGGAAGATTTGAAAGATAATCAAGATGATTTTAATAATAATAAACCATTAATTAAAAGATGTGAAGATTTTCAAAAACATACTTACAATACTATAAAAAAAACATTATATAATGAAGGAAAAAAAATAAAAAAAACTAAAATTAAAAATTAGACAATGTTTTTAGTTTTAGTTTTAGTTTTTTATAGATTAAAATAAAAAAATTGAAAATAAATAATATTCAAATCTCAATATTATAATTATATACATTTAAAATTGGGATTACAAAAGGTGTAAAATGGAAGAAATTAATTTATATGTATATTATGCTTTTGCCAATGAACCAGGATGTTCTGGAGGTGACGGAAGAGGAAGATTATTTTTTACAAAATCAATACTGTCTAATGAAATGATAGATAAAATTTATGATAATAGTGATGGTATATATTTAGAATATTGTGGAGTTTTAAACAAGGAAATGAAATTACGATACAGTATTTGTTCTAATTCTAGTTATAGTTGTTGCAGTGGTTATACCCGTTACAACAATTTTATTTTTGAAAATGTTGTTCAAATTCAAGATAATGAAAATATTAATTTGAGTAGGGGAAATGGTATTGTTGAAGAAAGTAAAGTAACTTTTAATAATAATATTCAACAAATTCCAAATAATAAAAATATAATTTCGAGAAAGAAAAATGAATTTGTTGAAGAAGATGAAATAACTTTTAATGATGCTATTCAACAAATTATTACAATTGATGAACTTGAACAACTTTCAAATTGGTCATGATTTTTATATTTAATTAAAATTTCAAGTATAAATTATTTGTATAAATTAATCATCCATAATATATATTTAATATAATTATAAATATATAAATGACAAAAAAAATACCCAATTTTGACAATTCAAATAAAGAAAAACATAATCAAATATATACGAATCCTAAAAAAATTAAATGTAAAAAACCATTTAAACTTTATTATAAATCTAAAAATAATAATGTTGATGATGAATATAATTTAGTTAACAAAAATAATATTTTGTCTACATTTACACCAAATATTGTATTTTCACAAATCCCTCAATTTACTCAATTATCATTTTTATCTAATGTAACAATAAATTCAAATAATGGTAAATATTATGTTTCAGATAATGTTATACCAAATTCAATTTATACAATAGATAAAATAACTGGTCAACCATCATTATATTTACAAGGAGTTACAAATCATTTATTTGAACCAGTTGGTGTGGAATTTGACAACAAAAATAATATGTTTGTTGCTAATTTTTTAAATTCTGATTCAAATGGAATTAGTGTATTTGGTCCTGATAAAACTTTTATAGGTAAAATAACAGATCCTTTATTTAGAAATTTAGGAGGATTAGGTTTTCATAATGGAATATTATATGCACTAAATGGATTACCAATTGATGATACTACAAGCCCATACTATGGCTTATATATAATGTTTAAAATTATAGTTGATGTATCAAACGGAATATTATCATCAAGTGTTAGTGTGTTTTGTACTGATACATTAGATGTTCCTTTATTTATGTGTTTTGATAAACATTGTAATTGTTTTGTCACTAATTTTCATAATAACACAATTTCCAAAATTAATATGAAAACAGCTCAAGCATCAGTATTTATAGATAATTCTAAAGGATTATTAGGACCAAGAGGTATAGCAATTGATTCAAAATCAAATTTATACGTTACAAATGGTGATTTTCAAACAAAAAATTATTTTATTACAAAAATTAATAATCATGGCGACGTTATAGTTTTTAGTAAGAATAATCTAAATAGTCCAAGAGGTTTAGCAATAGACACTGAAAATTGTATTGAAAATTTATTAGTTTGTAATTTTGAATCAAAATTAACAAAAATAACTTTAAATAGTTTAATTTTTGATGTGGGTCAAAATAATTTAAAAAATGAAACTAAATTTAAAATTATTGATAAAACAAGTGATAAAATAATTAAAAAATTTACTTTAAATATTAAATGTTGTGAATGTAATAATAATGTTTATATTGATTTTAATAAAATTTACAATAAATTAAAATGTTTAATAAAAAATATTTAAGGCTCTTGGTTAATATCAATACTTTTATTGTAAAACATATTATTAGCCAAAATTAAAATTATCAATAAAAAAAATAAGTTTTTTAAATAAAATAATTTAGAATTATCAAATGGATTAATTTGGGCCAAAGTATTATTTTGATTATTTTGATTATTTTGTTCTAAAATGTTTATACCACTATTATTATCATTAACTGGTTGTGTATTAACAATTTGGTTACGAGTATCTAATATAGATTGTTTTTTTTTATAAAGTTTATCACGTTCATAATTAATTAATTGTTTCATTTTGCTGTGAAATTTTGGTACATCAATATCATTAGAAATAGTAATTGAATCATTAGGCAAAGTAATAAAATTAAATTTATTTATAATTACATTAATAATAGATTTTGATTTTTGTATTATTGTAGCTATATCTGAAGATAATTCTGATTCTTCTAATAATTCTTGAAAAAATAAATTATTTTTTGAACCAATTTTTTCATATAATGAAAATGTCCATTCTAAATTGATAATATTAACTTTTTGTGTTAATTTGAAAAAATATTCATTTTTTATCAATAATCCAACTCTTCTATTTCTGTCGTTAATTAAATCATTCATTTTATAATCTAAAAAAATAACATCTGTAACTAAACCAATAAAATACTTTAAATTGTTTAAATTGCTTGATTTAGCAAAAAAATATATTTCCATAAATAATTTAAAAAAATTCTTATTTTTATAATGTTTAATAATTTTATTATATAATTCGTCCTTTAATATCATACATTGACCAAAATCAATTAAATAAAATCTATTGGGATAATTTTGAGAACCAATATATTCAGGTGATTTTGCACATATAAAATTTCCTAAATGGGTATCTGTTGGAATAATTCTTGGATTTATAATTGTTCTTAAAAATTCATATGCTCTTAAAACAATAGCATTATCACTTTTATTTTCTTTATTACTTAAATTAATTGGATTTAATAAATCCATAACGATAATTGATAAACCTAAATTTTTATTGGATAATATTTTTTTTAAATCAGTAAGAATATTAGTTAATTGTGATGAAATTCTATAAGAACTAGATAAAAATAAATCAATTATATTGTCTGTTTCTTCTCGTAAAAATAAATCAGAATGAAAAATAAAAGGACATGCAGGTTCAAAATATGTATTGGTACTTCGAGCTATTAAATTTTGAATTTCGATTTCACAAATGATATCATTAACAGGACTAGATAATTTTGATGCCCATTTATTATCAGTATGATGTGAATATAATCTATAATCAACATATTTAGAATCGAAATGTGTCGGAATTAATTTTATACATAACTCTGAAACTTTTAAATTTTTATTTATTAATCTTTCAGTGTTCAAATTATAAAAAATTAAATCTGGATTTAATGATTCAATAGATTCTACTGATAATTTTAACATAATTCCAAATAATGATGAATCAATTGATTTCAATAATCGAATTGAACCATTAGTAACATATTCAATAAAAATATCTTTTGATTTATTTGGAACAATTCCTCCTGCCATCAACATTTTATGTTTTTGTTCTGAATTTTCTAAACTAGTTGATAATTTTGTTAAAGTATTAATTGTAGATTCTAAAGTTTGTTTGTTAAGAATTCTCATTAATTCAACAGATTCTTCAAAAAACTTTTTATCTGAATCTAAATTTGGATCTGATAAAATTTCTTTTTCAATATGTTTTTCTAAATTATTATTGTCAATTTCGTTTTTTATTATGTCTGTTTTTTTTTTAAATTTATATATTTGGTTTTATATTTAATATATTTTTGATAACTCATATGTTCATTCATTAAATATTATAATTTAATTAGATAAATTTTTATTGTAAATGAATATTGTACATATATATTTTAATTAAATTTAACATTGAAATGAGAATTTTAATAAACCAATTCCATTCCCACCATTTGCCCCATTTTGTGCTGGATATGCTGGTAATTAATATTTATGGTATATATTTTTTCAAACACTAGTAAAATTATTATATATACTTTAATATAATGAATACAAACAGTTTAAAAAAATATATATTTAAAATCATTAAAAAATATTTAACATGTGCTATTTTAAAAATATTATTACTTATTATATTTGTGTCTTTAGATAAAGAAAAGAATGTAAAATTTAAGAGTAAATTTTATAATTTATTTTTGTATCTTTTAATAAAAAATAAATATGTAGTAATTAATAAAAAATTAATTAATAATAATAAATCAAAAAAAGGTATAATAATAATATCAAATCATGTTAATATATATGATTACATTTTTATTAGAAATACAATTGATTGTTATATTGTAGCCAATGATACATTTGTATTTAACGATAAGATAAAAGAAAATTTAGAATTAATTCCATATAAAGTATTAGATAAAAAATCAGGAATTGATGTAAAAAAAAATATATTAAAATTAATTAACAGTGGTAAAAATGTATTAGTTTTTCCAGAAGGAAGAATGTGTAATTCTTTAAAAAATAATTTATTAAAATTTAAGGAGGGATTATTTCATTTAGCTTGGGATAATGACATACCAATTTTAATGTCAACATTATATTCAAATAATAATAATTTAGCTGTTGGACATCCAATTATAAATGTGAGAGTAATTTTGAATATTTTATATAATATATTTTTATTTAGTGATGAAAAAACTGCAATAATTTATGAATTAATTAGTTTTGCCTATAAAAAAAATTTTAAAAATTTTAATGAGTATTATGAGCATATATATAAAACTATGAATTCAAATTTAAAAAAATATATTGAATAAATTAATTTTACCAACTGCTAATATATCATCATTTTGTGGTAATTTTTCAATTAAATCATTATATTGTTGGTCTTTAGATTTTCTACTTTCTCCATGTTGTAATAAATAATAATTACCACCATATTTGTCAATTGAATTTGAAATTGTAAAATCATTAATATTTCCAAAAGCATTGGGTGACATTTGAGTATCATCTTTAAATTTATCAATAAAATTTAAAAAAATCTTTTTATACAAGTCACTTGGTGTATTTTTATACAATAAATTTGGATAAGAATTTTTTATTGTTTTATTAAAAATTTTTAAACCAGATGCAGATCTTCCAACATCTGTTATGTAAATTGTTCTGTAAAAGTTTTCAATTAAATATAACCATCCATTATATTTTGTATATTCTTGAATTTTTTTACCTTGATAATTTTTATCAATCAAAACTAATCCAACATGTAAACATTTATTTAATTCAAATTCATAATCAAACATAATATTAAATCCAATAGGTTTATTTTTATGGTAAATTATTAATACTATTTTGTTATTTAAATTATTACCTTTAAATATTGGATTATTAGGAACAATTCCAACTGAATTTACAGCAATTTCTTTTAATTCTTCAATATCTTTATTATTTATTAAATATTTTATTCTTTTGATTGAATATTCTCCAAAATTTATTTTGTAAATACCTTTTATAAAAAAAAGTGTGTAAAAATATTTAAATAATTTATATATAAAAAAAATGGACAAAATTAACTTTAACATATTATTAAAATTATTTAATATATTAATTTTATGTAAGGTTATACTAAATAATTTAATATTTAAATATTAAATTATATATATATATAATATATAATATTAATGCTTTTACCTTTTATGTCAACTTTTATATATATATTAATTGGATTTATTTTAAATTTTTATAGGGAATATTTATTCAATTTATATAATTCAAATCAAATATACAAAAAAAATCTTAAAAATATTAGTATAATTCATAATTTAGGATTAGTTATTTTTTCATTTTATACTTTTATAACTTTAAAAAATATGTTATTGTTAAAATATAATACAATTAATCCACTAATATTTCTACAAGATAAAACTCTTGATTACTCAAGTGAATATATATTTTGGTACTTTACCTACAGTAAAATATGGGAATTTTTTGATACATATTTATTACAATTAAGAGGTATTGAACCATTATTTTTACAAAAATTTCACCATTTTGGTGCAGTATGGGTTTGGTATTATAGTGTTTATACTCAAGCAAATTCTGTTATTTTAGCCACATTATTTAATTCGTTTGTTCATACGATAATGTATTTATATTATTTAATGACATTATTTGGATATAAATTAAATTCAATAAAATTTATCATCACAACAATCCAAATAATTCAATTGATTGTTGGAAATATAATTACAATATTATATTATTTACCTGGTTTAGAATACTCTAACCCAAAATTTATTACAAATATACTATTTATAATTTATGTAGTAATACTTATTGTTTTATTTGTTAATTTTTTTATATTAACATATATAAGTAAAATACAAAAAATACAATAATTTACAGTATTTATACACAAATATAAAAATTTAAGAATGGTAGATTCTTTTTTAAGAATAGTTAGTTCTTAATTAATTTAAGAATAGTTAGTTCTTAATTAATTTAAGAATAGTTAGTTCTTAATTAATTTAAGCATTGGGCTACCAATCCAATACTATCTCAGATTTATAAATTAAGAACTAACTATTCTTAAATTAATTAAGAATAGTTAGTTCTTAATTAATTTAAGCATTGGGCTACCAATCCAATACTATCTCAGATTTATAAATTAGGATAATAAATTCCTAACCAAACAATATATGAGACACAATTGTTTTATATAATTTTAAATGGATTATTAATTCCATTATGTTCTCATATTGATTAATCATAATTCTTGAATTATAATCTAATCAATTTTAAATTAAAGTACTTAATTAAAAGCATTTTTAATTCATTAAAATTAGGATGATAAATTCCTAACCAAACAATATATGAGAGATAATATTGTTTATAAATTTAAAGCAATAGATTATCAGTTCTATCACTATCTCACTTTAATAAATTAGGACGATAAATTCCTAACCAAACAATTTATGAGGTACAATTGTTTTATATAATTTACAATGGATTATCAATTCCATTATATTCTCATATTGATTAATTATAATCCTTGAATTATAATCTTATCAATTTTAAATTAAAGTACTTAATTAAAAGCATTTTTAATTCATTAAAATTAGGATGATAAATTCCTAACCAAACAATATATGAGATTAATATTGTTTATATAACTTCGAATGGATTATCAATTCCATTAGAACCTCAAATTATATTACACCTTTTTCACTGAAAATCGGGACACTTAATTATTTAGTTTTTTCTTCATATTTATTTATAAAATCATTTGCTTGTATAAATAAATAATTAAAATAATTTTCTAAATGTTCCTTAGAAACTTTATTTTTTATAATATAATCTAAATCATTTTTTAATTGTTCGTAATTATCTGGACTTCTATTTTTTATATGACTTTTTAATTGACTAAATAGATTTTCGATAGGATTGAGAGAAGGGTTATAAGGAAGCGAATATATTATTTTATTATCTGAGTTTATTATATTGTCCTTTACAAATTGTGATTTATGAAATCTTGCATTATCTAATATTATTAAATGTTTTGTATATTTATTTTTAATAAGATCATTATAAAAAGTATTAAATTTTTCTGCATCTATTCCACCCCTATCTTTATATAATTTATATCCTATTACTTTACCATTTTTGATTGCACAAATAAAATTAAATTTAACAAAAGGATAAGTATAGGTTGTATCATAACATCTACTACCTTTTTGACATCTCGCATTTGATTTTTTCATATTTAAATAAAATCCCGTTTCGTCAATTGATATTATATTGTCTTTACCTATCTTTTTAAGTTCTTTATAATATTCATATTTATCTTTTTTAAGAGTTGATAATTTTTTAAGTGGATAATATTTTGTTCTTAATTGCTTGTATGTTATATTTAATTTATATTTGATAATATAATATAAATATGTTATTGATATTTCTAATTTAAATTTTTGATTAATTTTTTTTTTAATTTTACCTAAAGTTATAGTGTTATTATTTTTTAATAATTCTTTTATAAAAATTAAAATTTCATTTGTAATTATACTTTTTCTTTTTTTATAAGTTTTTTCAATCTTACCTGTTTCAAAATATTCGTCTAACCATCTTTGAATTGACGTTTTGCTACAATCTAATAATAATGACACTTTTCTAATACTTTCAATTTTTAAATATAATTTAACCGCTATAATTTTAAAATCAATTGAATAATGACTTGTCATATATAAATAAAAACATAAAAAATATATATAATAAATATAAATAAAAACATAAAAAATATATATAATAAATATAAATAATGCTAGATTATAGACATAAATATATGAAATATAAAACGAAATATTTAAAACTAAAAAATATGAATAATCAAATTGGTTCAGGTAAAAATATTTTTGATAAAATAAAAATAATAAATAAAATTGGTAGTGGTTTTCAAGGTGAAACATATTTGGTGAAAATTGACAATAGAGAATTAATACTTAAAAGACAAAAAATAACTTATGATGAATATATAAATGATACATTTAATAATCAAATTTATAGAGAAATTGAATTTTATAAATGGATAAATAAACTCAAAAAAAAATAAAATATTTTTTATGAAAATGATTAGTTATAGAAAAAATTATTGTGATGAGGATATAATATTAAAAAATAATTTTGTATCTGAAAAACTTAAAAATTCAAAATATTGTTTAGAATTAATTTTAGAAAAAAAAGATTATACAATTAATAATAATTATGATTTATTAAGCAAGACTGATTTATTGAATGGATTTATTCAATGTTTAAATATTTTAAGGTTAATGCATAAATCAGGTTGGATACATACTGACACAAAATGTGATAATATTGCTTTTAGTTTAATACATAATAGAAGCGAAATAACTATTAAAAATTATGGTAAAATTACAACATCTTATATTTTTAGTTTAATTGATTATGGTTCAATATTAAATAAAAATGTTGTTTATGATGATTTAAATTTAAATAAATTTATAAAAGTAAATATTGATTATGACTTATATTTTTTAATTGAATATTTTTTATTGAATAATTATGAATTATATTATAAAATAGATAATTGGCAACATAAAACAAATAATATTTACAATATAATTAAATTAGTTGATAAAAAAATATTTTATAATGTAATATCTTTATTAAAGGATTTTTCTTATAATATTGATTTAGACACATTGGAAGATAAAAATAATATGTTTTTTAGAATATTCGGATGGGAATTTTTACAAATTCTACAAATAAAACATAATAGTTATTTTTACGAAATAATAAATGAATATTATAAAATTAGTATTAAACCGAAGAATATAATTAATTTAGAAATAATTTTTAGTATTAAACAAAATTATCAAAAATATAAAAATATATTTGAAATTTTAAAAAATATTAATTATTTAGATAATGATAAATAGTGTTTATGTTTTTCAGTGTTATTATGTATTTCAAATGAATCTTTTGAAAATGATCCATAATCACAATATTTACAATAATGGGTAAATTCTTTTTCTCTATCTTCTTTTGTTAAATGTTTATTTAATTTATGTATTTTCATTGTTGTTATATTTTTTGTTTCATAATCACATTTATCACATTTTAATGGTTCTTTATAATCACTTCTTTTTTTTTTTATTCCTGTTTGATGTAATGTTGTATTTATATGTGCTTCCCATCTGGCTTTTGTATTACATTTAAAATTACATTTTTCACATATATACTTATTTTC
>Ga0172362_10000512_pt1 | contig 31773 bp, 21 predicted proteins | sample LakKivs1_kivu2a2_FD_114534 | JGI IMG/M metagenome (GOLD analysis project Ga0172362, IMG submission 114534) | Sediment microbial communities from Lake Kivu, Rwanda - Sediment s1_kivu2a2 | ecosystem: Environmental > Aquatic > Freshwater > Lake > Sediment | place: Rwanda: Western Province, Lake... | reverse complement strand
GCTGGACCTGCTGGACCTGCTGGACCCGCTGGACCCGCTGGACCCGCTGGACCTGCTGGACCTGTCGTCCCACGATGCGCTCGACCATGGTCGCGGCTTCATCCCCACTTTCCGCTCACTAACATCAACCAAAAACTAAAACGAGATATACCTATGCCCGTCACTAAAACTGAACTCACCAAAGCCCGGAAGATCTGGGGCAACGCTCTGGTCGCCATTTCCAAGGCCTACGATACCAAGGGAATTGAAGCTGCAACTAAACTGGCCAACGCGGCCTTGGACGGAGCCTACGGCTACAATCTGGGTCCGGTTCTTTTCAAACCGACCTTGACGAGTGGAGAAAAAACCTTCCGCCCCACCCGCGAAGGTGCTCTCTCGTATTTCGTGGGACAAAACCCCAAATTCCCCGACAAAGGCTTTGCCCTGAAAGGCTGGCGCACCGTCAAATCGGAAACCGCCGCCTGTTTCATCGAAGGGAATGTGGCCATGTGGATGGGTTGGGTCACCTTCACGGACAAAGACGGCAAAGTGACCAAGGTGGACAAGACCTGGGGCTACAAGAAGGACAAAAAAGGAACCCTGCGCATCGTTCTTCATCACTCCTCGCTGCCTTATTCGCCTTGATGGCGAGGTGTTCGATACCGGACCGGCTGGCACGGTCATTTCCTCGACGAGCCTCCCGTGCACATCGCCGGTAACGTCATCAACACCGGGTCTATGGGCAGTCTCGAATTTACTGGTGCGGTGGCGGGGTTGAATCTGGTCGTCGTGGTCGGCCGTGTTGGGTGCCTGCGACCACGTCGAGTTGGGGAATCTCACCTGGACCTACCGAATCTATTAAAAATGCTCCCAGTCCGTTGGACGACAAAAAAAATCCGGTAGATTGGATGTTTGCTTTCAAGTTCAACACTAAATCATTTCCATGTAATTGTAGTAAGGATACGCTGCCGACTGTTGGTATTTTCGGCGGAAAATTACAAGAGTATAGAGCTGGACATAGTCAACAATATGTTTTTGCAACAAGCCTCTCGCCTTCGTTGAAAAGAGGAAAAGGATGCTTGGGTGCTAGTGACAACGATCCTCTCGGCGCCACTTTTGGACAAATTTATAACAATCCAGGTTATTTTTATGTGCTTTGGAATGACCAATTTTATGGTCCTTGGGGACACAGCAAAGGAATGATGGCATGGAATGCTAATGGTGACGGCATGGTTCTTCAAGTATCAACTCCTTCTTGGCCAGCTTCAGGAAGCAGTGCTGAACCGCGTAAAAAAGATGGAAACACACTGGGATACATTAATGATGATAATCTTGAGGTAAGTCAGCATTTTTTCGCATTAAAACTCACCAAAGACGATGTAGTAAACGTGCTTAAAGCATTGAATAATGCAAGTGTTGGAACTGATGTGTCTGAGCCAAGTATTGTAAAAAATGGTGGTCCAAATGACATTCAGGCGCTGGTAAATACGTTGGGAAAAAAATCTGCCAGCACAGACCTTGTAGAAGCCACACTTTCTAGTAATGTAAAACTCATATCAAAACCTTCTGATCTGCATGTTCCACCGTGGCAAATGGTTTCGGCGCGTCTCGGGGGGGATAGATCAGCACCCGGATTAGATTTACGTGTTGCAAGTTGGTGGGCGAATCCATATATATACAGCACAAAAAGTGGTGACACGCCTTCATGTTGGAAAAATGAACCGGGTCATGAACTGGGTATTCCAGGCGCTGTTGAAATTGCCACAAGTGGCATGTGGGAAGACACTCCTTTCGGATTAGAAGGGGGGCTAGGTGGTGATTACAACCATGCTAAAATAGGAATATCCAAAGACGATTCTAAGCCGCTTTGTATTTTTGGCGATATGAACCAGCAAGGCGCGTTGTCAGGAGATTGTGGCAGTAGTCAGAATGGGCGCGGTGGAATGTTTTTTGTCTTGGAAAACAAAGAGCTGTTTAAAAGTTTAACAAGTTTATTAGCTGGTGAAAGCGCTCCTGAAAAATCACAAATACTTAATTAGTATAAATATTGCAAAAATAAATACCAAAAACAACTTAAACTTAAAACGGCGATGGTTCAGGTCCGCCGTATTGCGGCCATTTTGTTCCACCCGACTTGTATGTTCTTGTTACTTTATAATTATACAATGGAATCAATGGATTATAACAAAGCCTTTGAACTTTTCCAGGCACGTCAGCATCACTTGTTAAAGAACATCTGACGTTATTATTATTGCAAATGAGAACATCTCCTACTCTTTGCAATGTGCTTGTATTTGGATTTGTGTATCCGGCATCATTTTGTGTTGCCCAACAACGTTTTCGACTTGTGAGCCATCGGTTGCTTGCGGCATTCGCATATTGTTGTTTTTTTGTAATATTGCTGCTGTTCGCCTTGTATTTTAAAATTTCAGCTTTTCTTCGTTCGTTGAGTTTGTAAAAATCGGTGGAACATTGGATTTCACCAGAAGGACACGGACACACGTAATTAAATCGTGACCATACACGAGTCGGATTTGGATTATATACGGTTTGCGTAAAATAGTTAAAGACACAACAACTTGTTTTGCAGTCGTTCACATTCGATGTCATTTTAATATTTTAGTATTAATTATATAATATAATATAATTATATTATAGAAAGATTAAATAGTTAATATATAAACATAAAGCTATATTGTCTATATATTAATCATGTTAAATATTGGTTACATTGTCCCTCTTATTTGTTTTTGGCACACAATTACAAGTGAAATATCAAAATATAAACAATTAGACGTATCGAATAACATAATTAGTCTGATTCACTGTCTACTATTTATGGTTCATCATGATAATGATTATAATGTAGAGTATGCAGTACACATGAGCATCGGATATTACATTTATGATTTAATTTATATTGTTTCGTGTATTTATAAGACCAGAGCAAAAGATGAATTGAATCGACGCATTCCCTTCATTATTCACCATTTCATTGGACTTTATTTATTGAATGCGTGTATTTCTGATACCGGAGAAAGTAAATTTCACTTGTTATATGGCTACAATCTCCTTGAAACATCAAATATTATGTTGTATGTTTCTTATCATTTGCATAAAGAATATGCAAACTATTTTCATTTAAATATTATATCCGAGTTTTTTCAACTGTTATGGTATTCTTATTATAGAATTATTAAATTCTTTTTATTTGGATTCAATAATAAAAAATATTTTTTTCAGTTTCGTTATCCAACACAATTTGTTATTGTAATCTTATATTTTATGGGAATTATCTGGAGTTATAAATTGACAAAAAAAAATATGAATAATTTTAATAAAATAAAAGGAATATACACTTCGAAATATAACAACGAATAATAAATAAAACAAAAAAGTGTAAAATGTATTTGATATGAAACGAATACTTCTATTCTCTCTAATCTCTCTTACAAATTATAAATCGAATGACGCCTCGTGATCATCATCGTATAAAATATACATATAACGAAAATATATTTAAAAACTTGTTTTCATTATATAATAGTTGGTACTGTTACGAAGAGTATGCATAATAATAAAACAATATGTCTGAATATGATTGTGAAAAACGAGGCTCATATTATTGGGTCTACACTTGAAAACCTTTGTCATTATATTAAGTTTGATTACTGGGTAATTGTTGACACGGGTTCAACAGACGCTACAAAACAAATTATCTGTGATTTTTTCAGAGATAAAAATATAAATGGAGAGTTACATGAAACGGAATGGAAAAATTTTGGATTTAATCGAACTGATGCACTAACAAAAGCTTATAACAAAACAGATTATTTATTGATTTTTGATGCAGATGACCGAATCATTGGAGATTTTATTTTACCAACTGAATTAACACTAGACGGATATCATATTAAATTTGGAGATAATTTTTCATATATACGACTTTTGCTGGTGAGTAATAAATTGCATTGGAAGTTTATGGGCGTATTGCATGAATACATTATTTGCACGAATGAAAATTATGGTTGTAAGTTTGAAAACATTGAAGGAAACTATCATCTTATTTCCGGAAAATCTGGCGCAAGAAGCAATAACCCAAATAAATATCGAGATGATGCAGTCACACTTGAGGAGGCGTATCATGAGGCACAAAAAAATAAAGATGAAATTATGGTTCGATATTCATTTTACTGCGCTCAAAGTTACAAGGATGCAGGAATGTCCGAAAAGTCAATTGAATGGTATAAAAAAAGAATAAGTCACGGTGGATGGAACCAGGAAGTATATTATTCTTACCTTACGATAGGACAGCTCTATGCGCAAATGAATAATATGGAGTCTGCATTTTATTATTGGGCGCTGTCTTTCGATGCAGACCCAGAGAGATGCGAAGGAATTTATTTAATTATTAAACACTGTCGTGAAAAAGGAAAATTCCAGCTAGCGCTTCAATATTATGATTGGATTGAAAAGAACAAAACGCGCAATCTTCTTAGTAAACTTTTTGTAACGGAAGACATTTATAAATATTTGCTGGATTATGAATTTACAATTATTGCGTGTTATGTAAACAAGCACAGTGATGCAATTTCATCATTTCACACCCTTTTTAAAAACGCAACTGCAATGAATATCGCATTTAAAGAAAACATTATTTATAACTTTCAGTTTTATTTGAAATTTATCGAATGCACAAGTCATACATTGCCATTTTTTTATGATTATCTTGCATTCGTAAAACAAATTTATTTGGAAACCGGAAATTTAAAAAATCACGTTGTTGATATCACAGATAAAATGAAAAATAACTTTACACCTGTACTTACGGAATATAATTCACAGAAAATTCTCTCGCTCACGAATTCGTGTAAGAAAATAGATGATGCGGTAAATAATTCTACGAATCACCATGAAATCATCCTGACAATGACTTCGTGTAAAAGATTTGACTTGTTTCAAAAAACAGTCAATTCATTTATAAATAATTGTGATGATATAAGTAAGATTACTTATTTTTTTTGTGTGGATGACAACTCTTCTCATGAAGATCGAGAAAATATGACAAACATGTATCCATTTTTTAATTTTTACTTTAAAAATTCGGATGAAAAGGGTCACAGACAAAGTATGAATATGATTTGGAACAAGCTGAATGAATTGAAACCGAAGTTTTATTTGCATCTCGAAGATGATTGGTTATTTATCAATAAATGCAACTATATCACAGATTCTATTTCATTTCTCGAGAGATTTGAATCCAACAAAATTCATCAAATACTCTTCAATAAAAATTATGCAGAAGTGATACATCATTATAATACGGTTGGAGGTAAAGTAATAAATAATACAGATAATAGATTTAAACTTCATATCAAGGATGAGCCAAACTTGACTGGTTCAAACTGTGCATACTGGCCGCATTTTAGTTTCAGGCCTTCTGTCATTCGAACGAGTGCAGTTCTTTCCTTGGGAAATTTTGACTCTCCAAATACATTTTTTGAGCGGGATTACGCGGATAAATATTTTAATTCGGGATATACGTCTGCATATTTTAACGAAGTAAACAGTATTCACATTGGTAAACTTACATTTGAATCCCAACATGATAAGAAAAATGCATACGAGTTAAATAGCGAGGAACAATTTTTAAATTCCATAAACAATGCAAATGCAAATACAAATGGGAATGCAAAATGTTGTGACATGAATAAAATTAAAGTAATCAATCTTCTTAGGAGAACGGATAGAAGAGAGAATGTGGTTCAAAGGTTTACGAATGCAAAAATAACAAATTACGAATTTGTTGAAGCGGTAGATGGAAAAGCGCTTACTGTAAACTCTGAACTGATTACATTGTTTAAAGGAAATGATTTTGGAAATAGGCGGGGGGTTATTGGGTGTGCGCTAACACACTATAATTTATGGAAAAAATTATTAGAAAGTGATTTTGATTATTATGTTATTATGGAAGATGATTTTACAGTTGTTGAGTCATTTAAGTGTGATATTGAAAAAATAAAATTTGAAATGTATGACGTATTATTGATGGGATATCACATGTTTTCTGACACACTTCAAAAGGTGAAGCATATATACCGACCAACTTGTTGTGAAGGTAATAATCTTATCATTGATAAACTAGTACTAGATTATTATATTGGAGGAACACATTGTTATTCCATTAATAAATGCGGAGCTAGAAAATTGGTAGACTACATTCATAAAAACGGTATAAAACATGGAATCGACTATTTGTTCAAAATTGTTTCAGGGTTGGAATGCTTTGAAACACGTCCGCATATTTCATTTGCCGAGTGGAATGAAGGTGGTAAAGCCGTTGATAGCGATATTCAAAATATATGTGACAGCATCAATTTGTCCCCCACACTGGATGATTTACTCGAAAAATACGTTTATTATTCGTACCTAGATTCTTTTGGAAATGACATGTTTCGTGCTGGCGACAAGTCGTTGTTTGATCAACTGTTGATTGCAGAAAATACTCCAGAATGTGTATGTTTTAATACGCTGGGATTTTTTAAGAATAAACTGTCTTGTTTATCGATATCTCCTTATTTTTCAAGCAAAGATGGACTCTATATAAAAAAAGAATACAAAAACAACAAGAATATTTCATACTCATTAACAAGTCAGAATAAAAATATAATAGATTCCATAAACAATTCAAATGGAACATATTGTTTTATTCACAGTTGTAGTTTAAGGAATAGTAATGATATTTTGGATGAACTCGTGGGTGCAGTACAAAAAATACAATTGGATCATATATTTATAATCAATATCGGAAATAAAATAAGTAAAGTATATCCGGGAAATGTTGATATAGTAGAGTATTCTCATGACACAAGCTTATTTGAGATTCCCACATTGAATATGATGCATTCTTTTTCTAAAAGAAATCCAGAATCAAAAATACTGTATTTGCATACAAAAGGTGTTTCTTATCAGACGATTCCGCAAAAAGTGGTTGACTGGACAAATATGATGTTGTATTTTTTAATAAATGACGACTGTATAAAACTTCTTGATCGTCACGACATTGTTGGGTGTAACTATAAGGAAGATCCTCATCCACATTTTAGCGGAAATTTTTGGTGGACAAGGGCGCGATATGTTACTACATTGAAACCGATTGAAACAACTTTAAAATATGATGCAGAATGGTGGATCTTTACTAAGAATGCATCAAATCCGTCATATTATTCACTGCATAATTCCAATATAAATCACTATCATGAATTGTATCCGATTGAAAAATATAAAGAAAATAAAATCCGAGTTAAAATGCTTTGCAACTGGTGTTCTTCGAAAGACTTGTGCAATGAGTGGTCAAACATGTGCGATCGTGGATACAGCTGGAAAAATATTCAAATGACGTGGACGCATGATAATAATGAAATTGACTACTGGGTGATTATCAATAAGCCGTGCGACAACAGTTATTATGACCCAAAGCGGACCATTGTGTTTCAAATGGAACCTTGGGTCAAGAATGAATCACATTTGTGGGGTGTAAAAACATGGGATACGTGGGCAGAACCGAGCGAAAGTACGTTTTTAGCTGTGCGCGGTCGAAAATCAAAGTGTCACAATAATGCATTTTGGCAGCTTGAACTTACTTACCACGAACTATTAAGTTTAAAATATGAAAATAAAAATAAGATAGATGCTGTAAGTTCAATATGCAGCTCTAAGTATTATGATGAAGGTCATATTGCGAGAATTGATTTTCTCAAATTTTTGGAGATGAAAGGAGATGTTTCGCTTGATATTTTCAATCAAGATAATCAACACGGATTTAAAACATATAAAGGGTCATTAACACCATATGTTGACAAGAGTAAAGGGCTTATACCTTACAAATATTATTTCATGGTTGAAAATAATTATGAAGAAAATTTTATTACAGAGAAAATATGGGAACCCATTTTATGCGAAACACTTGTATTTTATTATGGGTGTCCAAATGTTAGCGACTATGTCGACCCCGAGGCCTTTGTTCAACTTGACATGAATGATTTTGAAAAGTCGTATCAAATTATAAAAAAAGCTATAAATGAAGATTGGTGGAACACGAGAATTCATGCGATTCGCAGAGAGAAACAGAAAATTTTAAATGAACTAGCATTCTTTCCTGTGATTGAAAATATATTTAAAAAAAAGGTTGAAAACGGCGCCGCTCATAAAACACTGGCTGAATTGATTGACAATAACAGAAGTGACAAAAATACGGTACATTCTTATTTAGATTTATATGAAAAAAAACTTTATAATAAAAAATATGTAGCAAAAAATGTAGTAGAAATAGGCATTGGTCTGTATAAAAATTCAAATGGAGGCAGCATAAAATTATGGCACGACTATTTTATAAATGCCACGATTTATGCATTAGATATTTTGCACGTGGATGATGTTTGGGACGACATCAAGATGAACGAGAGGATACAGATTCTTACGTCAACCGATGCATACAATGAAGATTTTTTTAATACTTATTTTCTAAACAAAAATTTGAAATTTGATGTTTTGTTAGACGATGGGCCTCACACACTTGAAAGTATGAAGCAGTTTATTAAACTTTACACGAATGTTATGACGGAAGACGGTATATTGATTATTGAGGATGTTCAACACATTGATTGGATTCAAGAGTTGATTCGTGTTGTTCCAGAACACTTGCAATCATATATAGAAGTGCATGATTTAAGAGACGTGAAACAAAGATATGATGATATTGTATTTATAATCAACAAACAAAAATAAACGTTGACATGAAAAAATAAAGAAGAATTATTAAATATTTAAATTATATTATAATATAATTTAAATATTAAAATAGATTGTATTTATGTGATTTATGTGGTGTTGTATGTATCCTTCATTTTTTAGATTCAAAAAATTAGTTGAACATGAAGATCGGTGTAAAAATGAATATAATAACGATAATGGTAACGACATTTCAGACATTGCATCTATAACGACGACCAATATTGAAGAATTTAAATTACTTTTTAGGACTCAAGAAAAGGCATGTTATGAGTTACGTTCTGAAGTTACCGTGTTGAAAATGAAACTAGAAGTAGCAAATGAAATGATTAAAAGTCAATCCAAAAAAATACAGTCATTAAAAATGAAAAAAAATAAATTAATAACCGAGAATATTGTTTATAAAAATATATTTTTATGTAATTCATCATTAACGATGAACACCGCTGAACGAAAATATGTAACAAATGCAAATGCAAACGAAGAACATCAAGATGAAAAAAAACAACACCAAATTTATCCGCCTCCTCCTCCTCCTCCTCTTCCTCTTCCACCACCGCAAAATAAATTAAAAGTAAACGGAAATTCGCACATGAATAGTGTATTGGATGAACTTAAAAGTAAAATTAAGTTGATTGAATAAAAATAATAACGCAGGTTCCAATTTTCTCAAAATAAAATATTTTCATCAATCCATTTTTTGATTCGAATGTTGGTTGGTTGTAACATCATATTTAAACCATTTGCATAGTCCAAGTAGTTTGTATCATCCCGTTCTATTTCAATGAATGTATTATAAATGATTCTAAGTAGTTCATCACTGTATAATACGGATATCTTAATAAAAATAGAGTCGATATCAACTTCTGAAGATGTATGCGGCGCAGACATCGCTACTTCGGCGTTACTTGATTTTTTTTCATTTTGACGTTGCTGTTCAGAACGAGTATACTCACACTCATTATTATTATCCATTCCTATTCCCATTTTATTTTTTTTGTCGTGCATACCATGTTTATTCATTTTATTATTCTTTTCATCATGTGACGAGCTCGTTGTAAGCATATTTGTGATCTGACTTGTTTCATAGTTGTTGTTGTTGTTAGTAACATGTAGGTTTATTACACCATTGCTGTGATGCGAGTTTGTGCCGTCCAACATGTTCTTGTACATGTGAAGTGTATGCAAAACATGATTTTTATCTGTTTGATTGTATGTTCGAATTAAATTATTAATTCCAGTTTTTGCCAAAGAGATCAGTAGTTCAAATAATTTTGCATGTTCTACCTTTATATCAACATAGAATTTTTTAAATCTATAAAAAATGTTAAATAAATAAAATAAGTCTTCCTGCGTATCATTATTATACCATCGAGTAACAGATTGGCTATAACACGGTGCCTGAATATATAATATATTATTTTTTATTGTTAATTTAGACCCAATTGGATAGTATGATAAAAATGCAATCTGAACTAGTGCTTGAAGTGGCTCTAATATTGTTTCAAATCGCTCTTTTTTTTTATTTCCATAAAAAGTTTTATATAAAATTTGAAGTGTTGTTTGCATGCTAATTATATTCATGTTATATTTTTAAGTAATGTTTTCAAAAACAATTAATTTAATGTAATCAATCCTAATAATTTTATTGTAATTTTATTTGTTATTTTTTTCTTTATAAATCGTTATTACAATTTTTTTTATTAAAAATTTTATAAAAAAAATTCCGTCATCGAATTATTTTTTATTCATATTTGCATTTATATTTGATAAGAATATATTTGCACTCTTTATATTTTTATGAAATTGTATATTAAATTTTTCACACCATTTTATACACTTTTGTATATGTTTTTTTTTGTAATAATCTATTTTATCAAAATGTTTATTCGTCATCAAGTGTAGTGTACATAATATGTTGTCGATTTGTCTTTTTCCGAAAATTATGTTCATTTCTTCTATTTTATAAATAAATGTTCTGCTATAACCAACATTAAATAATGTTTCAATATATAAATTTGAACTAAGAATATCAAAGTTATCATATATTTTTTTGATAACATAGTTGATTCTTTTTTTGTTTTCATTTAAAAGATAGCCTTTGCATATAATATATTTTTCAGAATTTGCATATCTACTTGTTTGCGGTTTCATAACGTAAACATATTTATAAAGGGAAGATAGTAAATATAAAATGTCAGTCATTGCTCTTGAGAATGTGTCAAATACTTTTAATACAAAGTTTCCATTGTTTGACTGCATTGTAAGTGCGTATACCACTTGAGCAATAATTAATTTTGTCGCAGTATATTCTTGATTATTAAAATCTTCAGAAAAATCAACTCCGCCGTCTCCCGTTATTAAATCCATGCTATTTTTATATCTATGATAACAATGAATGAAATTTTCACGCGACAAAATGTTGCCTGTATTGTCAATACCTTTTTCAATATATACATTTGGATTTTCTTCTAAGAACTTTTTACTGTTTCTCCATCCAGGACATTTCACATCATTATTTATCAACGTCATGCCATAATACTCATCATTTTTATTATTTCTAAGATGCACAACTGCTTCAATAAACCCACCCGGCCCTTCTGCCAAGTGAAAAGATTTAAATTTATCTTCACAATTATTTTCGGAAATCAAAACTTCATTATCATTATCATGATTATCATGGTCAATATTTTGACACTCGTTTATTTGAGGTTCTTCACAGTTAGAGTTTTTTTCATCTGTGTTACTTTTTTTATCATAAAATGTGTTTTTATTTTTAAACACGGTAAATAGATTTGAATTCCATTTCACACTATCACTCGAGGTCTCGTTTCCATTTTTATCAACACCATTAATCGTATCATGAAGACACCATTGAATTTCATTCATATCACACACACACTTGGATAAATTATGCACATAGTCGCTTGTTAAATGATCAAAATTTATTACATCATTATTATCTTTTTCTTTTTCATCGTTGTTGTCTCTATTTTTTTTGCATAAATTAAAAATAGTAGATATTTCAATCATTTTATAAAATGAACGTGAAAGCGGTGTTAATTTGCTGACTTGTGTTTTGTGTCCAGGAATTGTGGTGTGGATAAATTCAAAAGGATTTGTTATCTTTTTGCAAATATCCCAACCAACATCATTTTGTTCTATTTGAACTTTTGTTTGACATAATGAATTATAAAGTGAATGACATACAGCTACGCCGGGAACATCACTTGATGTTTTAAAATGAACATCGTGATAATTTTCTTTCTTATTCATTAAAATTTTGGGCAATAAAAAAATACTCATGATTTTATAAAATCAACTCAATTATTATTAAAATATTATTACTTTTACTGTCTATATTCTTTTTTTTTCTATTGTAATTAATTTTATTGTTTAAGGAGAAGGTGGTGTTTTTTTCAGCGTTTTTCTTTTTACAAATATAACCTTTTTTCTGGGGACTTTTTCTTGTGGTTCTTCTCGTGGTTCTTCTCGTGATTCTTCTTGGGCTTCTTCTCGTGATTCTTCTTGGGCTTCTTCTCGTGATTCTTCTCGTGATTCTTCTCGTGATTCTTCTTGGGCTTCTTCTTCGGCTTCTTCTCGTGGGTTTACGGTAGACGGATTTACTTTTTGCCAAACCCAGTTGGGCTTGTATCGTCCAGAAGTCGTTACGCGCGATATAATTCCTTTAAAAACACCATCATTTTTTTTGTTCATGTGTTCTCTCGTCATATATTCTCCAATATAGTCATAACGAACGCTTTGAAACACAATGTATCCACCAACACGAAGTCGGCTCCACAACACTTCAATCGATGCATACAAAAATTCATTTAACCACATTTTTTCATTGTTGAACATGTTGGTGGATTGTTTCTCCACTGTTTCATCATTGTATACTTCTTTCCCCCACATCGGAGGGCTGAACATGACAACATCTGCCCAACCTGGCGGCAACTTGTCAACTCCTACCGCGTTTGGAAGTCCATCTTCCAACATTTTCTGCTTTTCTGGCGAACCAAACATTTCAATCATTTTCTGAAAACCGGGAGTGGAAAGCGGATTCGGCTCCACGCCAACATAGGTTGCATTCAATATAATGGCCGCCATTAAACGACTTCCATATCCTCCTGCTCCGTCTAATATTTTTAAACTTGAGAAATCTTCAATCGAAGGAAACAGTAGTTTCCAAATAATAATATAAACAAACGTATTTTCTGCACTTGCCAAGTAGACTCGCTTCTCTTTTCCGTCAATCGATGAGAATTTCATATTATTACCACCTTCTGTTTCCTGATTTGTAATCATTTTGTGTAAATTCTCATCTGTCACTTCCAGCGTCTTGCGTCGTAGTCCACGCACTGCCTTTTCCACCAGCGTTCCCTTTGAAAAATGTTCGTCAAGCGATGGTTCGCCTTTCGCCATTCGCACCATAATTTTTGAAGGTTCTGTGAAATAGTCCACAAGCAAATAGTCTTTATCTAATAAAACCTCATCCGGCGATTTAATTGAAACAAACTCACCCTTATTTTTATCAAACTGTAACATCAGATAACTCACATCTTTCTGACCCTCTTTTGACAAATTTAATTTCAAATTATCATTTGCACCAATGAATTCGTATATAAATTTATTTACTTCTTCTGTTTCCTTTTTACCAGTAAGTATATCATACGGCGTATTTTGTATATAATTTTCCTTTTTTAGTGTTGCAATTGAAACATCCGCCACCTTACTTTTGATAAGTTCGAATGCTGCATGTGCATCATCCTTTGTCCAAAATCGTGAAACAAACGGAAACCCCCTTTCAATGATCGATACAACTCGATCATGTTCTGATTCATATTTTTCCTCTTTTTCAAAATCAATGCTGAATACCGGTTCAATCGCATGTTTATATATCCATTCCCAAAAGTCGCTGCAAAAACGCTCATACACTTCAGGCGCCTCTTTTTTAATATCGTTCACACCATAATCATGTCGCGCATTAATTTCCAAGAGTTTAACGCCAACATCACTCGTAACCATAAAATCACATCCAAACACCTCAAACCCATATTTTGACTCACGCGTGCTTGCAATATGTGGTTTATACACATCGTACGCACACCGCAACACTTCGCGCATTTGCTGCATAATGCTTTTAGCCTCCTTGTCGCTTATTCCCAGTTCTCTCGAATCTGGAAACAATCGATTCTTTTTTGTTGACTTGAAATGTGTATCGTGGATTTTTTTATTCATATAATCTGCATCCTTGTATGGCAACTCCGCAGTAATTATTTTTCCTTCTTCGAATAAAAACCAGTCCGATTTGTGATTTGCTCGCATACAAACCATAAAATACATCCGCAAATGAAACTTTTTACCCTCAATCAACATCGGATTCCGAATATATTTTGAAACCAAATAATCTTTTGATCCCTTCTCCTTTGACTGCTTTCGTCTTTTAACAGCGTTTGTAAACTCTGTCAATTCTTCTTTATTTGTCACATATACAATTCCTTCACCACCACCCGCACCAACTCCAAGCGGTTTAATAATGAGAACACCGTCATCTGCTTCGCTATATTCTGCTACACGTTTTTCGTCGTTTAAGAACCATGATTCCGCCATGTATTTCTTGCAAATTTCGGGACACTTTTTATTCATCTCAATGTAGAGCTGCGCCTTGTCTGTAATCACATTCTTTGTATATGGATAATCTGGATCGGATGTGCTAAACCCCTTGACACCATTCCCTTTCAATACATTTTTAAGTGTAGTTTTGATTTCATAAATGCTGTCTTCATAACGTAGAAAGTCGCCCCCAACCGTCGCACCAACCCACGCAAAATCGGCATTCGGCGTCTTAATATCCACCTGTTTCCATTTATGGTCTGTCAAAATATCCACAAGGCGTGTATGATTTAGCCCTTGTTTGTCATGAATGGCAAACGTTTTCTGTTTTTCTGTTTTTGGTACAACCACGGTATGTCTCAAATTTGTACAGTCCACATCCCTCACTTTTTTATAGATAAAGTAATCATTCAAAAAGGATAGCGTTTTTTCTTCATTTGACATTCCAAGCGCTTTTGAATACAGCGGATTTGACGAATGGTATTCACGCATAATTCTAAACAGCTCTTCAAACGATGCACGACTCTTTCTGAAAATATCACCTTTGTCCAAATGATGCGGCTCAAATCCGTATTTCGACATCATGCCGTCAAGGTATTCGAAATTTACCAAGTACTCTGAAATATAGTTTCCAATGGATTCCTGCCATACCTGGATTTCATATCCTAAACTAAACTCGTCTGGAGGAAATCGCAGGTCATCTTCATATTTTTTGATAATTTCAATTATTTTTTTTGATGCTTCCGATTTTCCACCCTTGAACAATATAAAACTCTCATTTTTTTTCACGCCATTTCGTTTCAACAAATCAAACACTTTCTTTCCATTAAATGTGGTTCCAATGAAAACACCACCAACTTTCGTGCACTCGCACACATTTCTCAAAAAGCCATTCAACGTATCCTCATTTTCAAACATGTAATGCACTGCAAATTGTATTGACGAAATGTCAAACCCTGTTTCCCCCTTTCCATAATTTGCAACAACGCCGTTTAATCCCAACTTCTTCAACGCATCCACACTGCCCTTTCCAAATACAGAATTGGATATTTCGCGTGTAAGTTGACTCGAACCCGAAAATGCTGCACCGTCTTTAACATTCCTGCTTGTATTTCCAACCACAAACATGGCTTCCATTTTTTTTGCATTTTCTCTCGCAAAATTCACATATCGCGTGCATGCTCCGTTTGCCGGATTTTCAATATTATCTCTCGAAATATCAATTCCGTATACGAATGATAATCCTGATTCTTTCCATTTATGCAAATCGCCCGCTTTTCCAACCGCAAAATCAATCAGTGTATCTCCTGCCTTGCTCATTTCATATATAAGCGCTGCTTTCACAAACTTATTATGAAAATCACGTAATCCTTCTGTTAGTCTTTCTGTGTTACTACTACTACTCGACTTATAGTACACTTCGGAAATGGAACCGGTCTGACCTTCTGTAGTCGTTTCATCATAGTTTATATTCCTGTCCACCCCTGTAATAATCTCTTCTGTAACCGGATAGTGAATGGAATACCAAACACTGTCTGCCGTCTTGTAATCATTTCCAAAATTTTTACCATTTTTTCTTAAATCTGCCGTCTTATCATAACGAATGCGCAACGGAATCCAACGCTTCTCTACCTTGTCATACTTGAATTCCACAATTGTCAAATCTTCAAACACTTCCGCACCTTCTTCCGTCACCATGTCACCATCCGAATTCAATTTCATTAAACACAATCCAGCATTGGCGTCATATGGACTGGAAGGAAGAAACTGAATTGGTTTATAATCGCCTGAACCACCTGCGATTTTATCAATGGTACCTTCATATATCATGGCGCACGCATTCGGAATGATTTTATTCGACCGATTCGATGGATCAAAACCAACTTTGAGTACAAGCTCTTTATATGAATCGACCTGTCGATTCGACAACATGTTAATTCCACTTATGGATCCGCCATCGATTTTTTCAATAACTTTATCTCGATTGGTTTTGTCATCTTTTACCGTGTTTACAAGAAAGTCAACGGTGTTGTATTGAGGCGGCTTCCATTTAAACGAAAGCGCCCATGTAAATTTCCGATCCAGCGGTCCAACTTGTCCCGGCGTAGTACCGCCCACTCCCGTATTACACGGTGTGAAAATCAACCCATCGGTTATATACTTGTATTCGCTTTCCAAACACTGCTTGCATAAACCAAATATTCTTTCTGATGCATTTTCTTCGCCGCTTTTTGTTTCAAATATGGAACTTATACCCGCAATACCTTCTCCATCGTCAAAATAGAACCGCTTGGGTTGTACTGTAAGTGAACTTTTCACGCTTTTTAAAACAGGTTTCGCATCCATGGTTGCAATATATTTCAACATTTCAGAATGACGCGATTTGTCCATGTGCTCTTTATTTGTCGTGTAAAAACTTCGTTCGCGAACGCTCTCACCTTTCAAAAAGTAAATGTCAAAGGCCAAATACAAGTTAATAAATGCGCCATTTTTATCATGCAATACATGCTCTCCATCAAGCAGTGTATTATGAAACGCCTTGATGTCAACGACCAATCCGGTAAATTGCACATTTAAAAGCGGATCAATCAAATACACTTTACCACCGGTTGAAATGAAAAGCAGTTTTCGCAAACCGTCTGCCTTGTCTGTAACGGAATAATTTTTACGAATGCTCGGCACCTTGTATGCTCCTACTGGCGCAATGTTTTTAATTTGAAGTGTCACAGATGCCGGACCAATAAATGCAATTCGAGAAGGAGGTCGAACATCTCCACCGTAAATTAGTTTCGAGTATTCGTCTTGCACTTGTCGCATTTCATCATTCGAAATTGGGAAATTGCTCGACTGAATTCCTGATAAAATGGTTTTGATGCATTCTCTCAGACCTTTTAATAATGAATCCAATAGTGATGGTGATTGTGATTTCAAATTCAAAACCTCAGAATTCACCATCTCAATCTCCACTTCATACTTGTCTTCACCTCGCATTACATTCGCTGATTTGAAATTGCCATATGATTTTTTCGATGGTGTAAATGTATCCTTTACAACACTGATATCAATTCGGACCGGATAATTTGGATGTGTAAATGCAGTTCTTCGAATGTATCGAAAGTTTTTACCTGCGGTTTTCCAGTTTGCAACAATTTGTTCGCGCTCATCTTTTCCAATTTCGCGTTCCATTTGAAGAGACACCCTGAAATCAAAATCGGTATTGTCAACCGGACGAACATCAGAAGTAAACTCAGACCCATCTTCGCGAATCACTTTATGTTCCATGTTTCGCTTGATTACCATGGTAGCATTCTTATCCGCGATGGAATTATCAATACAGAAATTCTGTATATTTGAAAATCCATCAATTTGAACACGCACGTCGGAATCATTGAGAAAGATTCTTAAACTGTATTCTTCACCAGATTGTTGAAACTGGAGCGATTTTAGCTTTTTAATGACATTGGTAACATTGTCCTTCGTCAAGGGAGTCGATTGTCTCATGGTTCCAAAACGAACTTCCAATTCTGGATCTGGTCTTAACGACGACTCACTTGTTGTTGCTGTTTTTGTAATTTCATCTAAATATGTTTTCACAATTGTGTCGAATTTTTGTTTTTCTTCGCTTTGTTTTTCTTTATCTTTTGCTTTACCTTTATCTCCTTCTTCTCGTTGTTTTGAGGAAGACATTGTCTATTATTATATACTTTATTTAGATAATTCTATATTGTTCAATTTTATAATAATTTAATTATAAAATTAAAAATGTTGTTTTTCACTTATTTATTGTGAATATTTTTTTTATATTATATATAAACTATAAATATAAATATGCAAACAGGTGAAGTTGTATTTCGAAGCTCTGAAAATACAAAAGATGTAACTTCGCAAACATCAATAACGGTAGACGGTCAGCACCTTGTAGGAATATATGAAGAAAATAGCAACGATGATAGCGGTTCGTGTTATATTTCAATAAGATTAAATGACGTTCAGAGATACGGAGAATTATTTATTTTTGACTCTTATGATCATATTGTTTATATTAATGATTTTGTTTGTAAAGGAGTAATAGTAAAAGGAAAAGGAAAAAAACTATTATTTGACGTTTTAAGTTACATAAGAAGTATAAAAGGAAAAAAGACATATGTTACGTTGCTTGCAGCGAGTAAAGAAAGAGTTGTTAATGGAGTACTCAAGCGTAGTAATGATGAAAAATTAATGACATATTATAAACGTTTGGGATTTCAAAAGATTGATGAAATTGATGGATTAATGTACGGAAATATAGAAACAATAATGATGGCATGTTCGCCGGAAAATTTTAAATCATTACCGGATCCGGATCCACCAATGAGACTAGCAGCAGCAGCAGCAGCAGCAGCATCAGCAGCACCAGTAGACCGAAAAGAACCAGATCCAGCATATTTTTCAGACAGCACTGTAGCTCCACTTGATAGTGAATTTGAATATGATTCTGATACTTCTCATGACGGTGGAAAAAATAGAAAATATAAAACGAAAACAAGAAAATATAGAACGAAAACAAGAAAAAATAAAAAATCAAAAAAGAGGTGGTCATTGAAATATAAAAAAAGTATCAACTGTAAACGACCTCGAGGGTTTTCACAGCGTCAATATTGTAAATATGGCCGTAAAAAATCTTATAAAAAATAAAATAATAAAACCGAATTTAATTCAAAAATTCGCATATACCATCATATAAAAATTGTTTTGTTTTTTTCTCTTTAAATGATTCGATAAAACCGCTTTTTTCTTTTTTCATTGACGTAACTTTATTGTAAATTGCAAGCAACTCTGCATGTGTATAGGATGAAATGGATTTAATTGGCGTCAAAACAGTTTCCATCTTCCATTTCGATTCTCGAACCTGTTTTGCATATTCCAATGATGCCTCTTTCGTTTTAAACACGTGAACCCCCAATCCGCCTTCCACTTCCTCAACAATGTGCGTCGCTAATGTATCTCCTACTCCGTAAAGCTCACAATAACAATTCTTCTTCATAAAAATTGCCGAAATGTTGTAAATAATACAAAGTCCATAAAATCCTTCTAATGTCAGCGGTACATCTCCAGATAGTTCATTTTCAATTCGAACTTTGTTCAGCTTATGATTCTTGAAAACATTTGGCAATTTGCGCATTTTTTCAACTGCACCAATTTTTATTTCTTTTTCGATAACGAATTTTGTTTTCAAATACTTGTACGCATCTTCACCATGTAACATAATGTAAAATGCCCAAAATAGTTTGTCCTTGTCCTTTGTAACATGAAACAAATAAGAATTTGTATTGTTATTATCATGATCATTATAAATATGCGTTTCTTTAACTTCTGATGTGATGGGCATACCCAACTGTTTATTATTTACTTCTGCTACTTGTAATTCTATGATCTTTTGCAATTTTAAAACTGGTTTTACTTCCGAAACTGTTGGCAATCGTACAACATATTCTTGAAGTAACTGGACTGTTTCTTCTAATTCTGATTTCATGATTTATTATTCATTCAATTCAACTCTTTAATATTATTTAAAATATTGATTCGAAAGCGTCATTTTTTTTTTCTCAAATTCACACATTTGATTTTCTTGATTATGAACAAATGTAACATACTCATTCATTTTATGAATTACATCCAAATTCACATAAGACAAATTTAAAAAAACGCCATTTTTATTTTCACTAAATGTAATATGATTTTTATAAAGAATTCGCAAAATCTCAACTTGATGAAAAATTGGGAGTGCTTCAATATTATCTCTCAATATTTTTAATGATTCGGTAAATGGAGTTTGTGAAGTTGCTCTTTTTTTTATTATTATATTATCACGATCATTATTATCGAAATATGTAATAGCGTCATCGCATTCTTGTATACTTTGCATATTTATACAATGTAGAATCTATTATAAATACTATATTGTGTATCTTTTTATATTATCTTATGAATATTTTATTTAATATTTATTTATTACTATTTTTATTATTGTTATTATTTACATTTTTTACATGAATTTGTGACTTCTTTTTAATGTTTGATTCTTCATCATATTTCTCAATCATTGTAGTATATAAAGTAGCCCATCCTAGACCAATCATGTTGCTACACGTTTATTGGGTTTATTATATATACACAAAATATATTTATATTATGTTATTAAATATTTTTATAACATAATAATTTATTTTATACGACAATACTTGAACGTATAATAAGAAGCGAGTGAGACTGCAATTAACATTGGAAGCGAATCATATGAAATGTTTGTAGTTTTTAAAATAATCAATGCAGATGAAATCGGACTTCCAAAAATGGTGCTAAAGAATGCTGTAATGCCAACGATGATGGACTGAATATGTGGAACGGATGTAAAATTATCATATAAACTTCCAATTCCACCACCAATCGACATGAAAACAAACTTTTGTCCGCCTGAACATCCAGAAATAAATGTCAAAATTACATTACAAACAAATTGTAAAAGAGTATTAAAATTATAAGTGCATGAATCATTTAATTCACAATTCACTAGATTAATTCCACTACCCACAATTCTTGTCGGATTTTCCGAGTAATTTATCAGCGTCGCAACAACCAGTCCAAATAATATTGGAATAACGTGTAACAACAGTTTACTCTTGTTCACCAGATATTGCACACCGTAAAATAATAACGTCATTGTCTTCATTAATGCGGATGCAATGATTCCACAAATTACAGCCAAAAACAAATACTGAATGACATGAACAATATTATAGGTGAACTCTATCGGAACTTCTTGAAATAAATCACCAGTTTTATCGTTCGTAATACTGTAAGCAATGAGAATACCAAGACAACAGTAAATAACATTTGATATAATCTTTGAAGACCCTTCACGTAACGACTTTTCAATAGACAAAATGAATGATGCGAGTGGAGAACGAAAAAGTAGTGTAATTCCAAAAACATATCCTAAATAAAGTAAACTTTCAAAACTTAATTCAGATGCAATATTTTTAAATACAGTTTTAAACAGAGAATAAGCATATAATAACAATATCATCGACATATAAACTATTGGTGTTTCCGGTCCAAGTGCTCCGCCGGCATATACCGCAATCAAACTGCTTGCAATAATCGCTAAAATAGAAGTAAATGGAAAATCAGTTTTAAAATAATTTGGAAATTCTGCATTTTTAAATAAATTATGAATGTTGGAATTCAGCGGACCATTAGCATTTTTAAAAAGAAATGATCGAGATGCAACCCAAAAAAGAAGCGGCGTTAACAAATACATGGTTTTGGAATTTTTAAAAATGTTCATTTTTGCTTCGAGAGATAAATTTACAAATGCATGTCGATACAAGACACAAATAAATCCAATAGAATAAAGTGCAATCACAAGGAATATAACCGTTATAACATCTTTAATTACGTTCATTCATTTATTGTTTACTATAATTATATAAATAAAAATAAAAAATATAATTTTATTTTTCATTATTATTGTTTTTTTTAACATTTTCCAGGTTACATTTATACATTTCTCTCAAATCTCTCTAAATAAATATTGTAAAATTATTTCTATAACCCATTATTCATATGTTCGATTCTTCATTTTTATAAAACGATTCGACAATGGTGATTTAGAGAGATTTGAGAGAAAATCATTTTATAAATTTATAATAATATAATAACAATATAATATATTATAAAATTATTGTAAAAAAATGGGTTCATCACAATCATCACAATCATCACAATCTCACGAGACAGATTCTGAATCTTCTTCAATAGAAGTTGATGATAGGCAACTATTAAAAAATGAACAAATACGACGACAAATTCAACAAGCAAAAAAGGTAGCAAATGAAAGAAAAGAAGCACAAAAAGTAGCAGAAGAAAATGCAAGAAGACTACGAAGTTCAAAAAACCCGGCAGCAGCCGTAGCACTAGCCGTAGCAGCAGCAGAAAAAAAAGCAGAAGAATATGAAAAACAAGAAGAGAAACTACAAGCAGAACAAGCAGCAAAACTAGCAACACAGGCCAAAATACAATTAACAAGAGAAAGACAAGAAAGAATGAAAAAAAAAGAAGAAGAATTAAATGATATGTTTTTTAGAAGTTTTGGAGGAAGAGCAAGTAAGAAAAGATATGTAAATGTTAAAAAAAAATATAAAAAAGATATAAAATATACAAAGCGACGTAAAAGTAAAAAAAATAAAAAATAAAAAAAAACATTTTCGAATTCATCCAGCGAATTCGTTTCAACGAGCGAACGTTGAAAATTAATATTTAGAGATATTATATTTGAAATTTGTCTTGTTTTTTTTCCGTGATTCTTTGGCTACTTTTTTTCCTGTTTGCAATTCTGTAAGCACATCTTGCATGGGAAGATAGAAACGGTCCTTGTTTTCTTTTGTTAAGAAGAAGGTCCTTTCAATATTGACATGTCGCGGAATATGATGGCGGTGTTTGGAAATCAATGGTCCAAAAATCGTGTCGCGTGACGGAATGTGGAATGCGTAACTTGAAAAATCACAAGGATAATGCCATGGTTTCTCCATATGAGGAGCCAGACGATCTGAAACCATATTGGGTTCAAGTGCTGAAAAGGTGAGAAATGCTGAAATCAAACCTTGATTGGCCAGCTCCAGTTGTTTCGCCTTGGTAGTTTTCACATATCTTGCATAAGATCCCGTGCGATTGTCAAACAAGTGTGCAACGTCATGTCCAAACAACCTTGGACAAATTGCTTGACAGGAAAACACAGTATTGCAAACCAGAATACTTATAGACTTGCTGTCAAATGCAATATTGTTTCTTTCACATAGTATTTTCCGAGCATTCAAACTCGACATAGCAACGCTTCGATACTTCATACATTGTGATTGAAGCAACCAAAACATTTGAAACAATTTTTTGAACTCGGGGTCTTCTCGAATAGTTTGAAGTGAAAGAAATCCGCGCTTGAACTGTTTGATTGCATGTTCGAGGCGTGCACTATTTGAAGCATACAATGCCACGACTTGCGTTCGATTTTCTTGTATTTTTTCAAAGGTTGCATCTTCTGCTGTGAGATTTGCATAAATTTGTTCATCGCAATCATGTCCAACGGTTCGAATATCTTGAATTACTCTTGGCAGATTGTAGTAGTACCTGCGCCCAAGCAAGAACTCTGACGCCAGTGCAGAATGAATGTATTTCGCAGTAATGTCTGCATGTTTTTTTGAGCATTGAATTGTCCATGGCCTTGCAGCTGAAATTACAAAGAGACGTGAAACAAGAAGTCCCGTCATTGCAGACTGTGATATGAGATGAGTTTTCTGAAACGCCGTAAGTTCTGTAAACGGCGTTTTTAAATCTTCATTTTCATGAACACGGGCAACTGCATGCATGGAGTCAATGTAGTTTGTAAAATAGTTTAATTGGTTTCTTCGGTTTTTTGTTCTGAAATATGGGTATAAACATTGGGCATCCAGAACAGTTTGTGATGAATGGTGTGATGCCTTCATTAGACAGTGATGGTATGGAAACGACATCTGAAGTCGGTTGCACGTTCTGTCATTCGACGCATCTTCATGAAAGTAATACTGCTCCAAATATTGTCTTGTATTTTCTTTTTTTTTTGTTTTTGTCGTCATATATTCTCCATGTGTTTTGATGGGTTACAAGAAGTGTGTAACCAGTTGCTCCTCTCGCTGCTGCTGCTGTTTTCGATGTCATCCTTGAACACTAACAACATTATAATAAATAATAAACAATTCAATTTATATTTTTTCAAATAGAATTGTTTTTACATTTTTCATTTTTCTCATTTATTATAAATAGATATAATAAAATATTTTATTTCCAAGGTAAATTTTTTAATAAATTCAACATATTATCATTTTCATGATGCTTTATCTCTCGAATATATGCCGACGGATTTTTTGAAATGTGAACCAAAAGGCCAGTATCATATTTCAAATCTCCAGTTAAATGAATCACTTGTCCAGGAAAATATGTATCAATTTCGATACACCCTAAATAAATCGGAGTTGTATTATAAACCAGACAGTTGGTAATTTTTTCCGAGAAATAATGAGGATGGCGATAATTTTCGATACAAATACTTAGTGAATAGGATTCGTAAGGTTCTTTGTCTTTGAACGGACCTTTTATATTTTTACTATTTGGAAAACGCTTTGAATACATTTCTGTGCCATTTCCCCAAATGTCAATAGGCAAATTGTTTATCAGTATAAATGCTGCAAGTTTATGTCGATACGCATTACCAGGCGCCTTCATTTTATGAGACACGATAATCGATATCTTATTTCGTTGATTTGCTTCACTACTATAATACTTTTCTTCCAGGCTTGGTATAATTTGTGGATGAGAAACATGCCACATGTATCCATGATGTTCCCTGAAAAATGCGCTGGTTAAATTTGGATGAATGTGGCCGATATAATACTGACCCACGAATTTTTCTGCAAAATGAATAAAATCATATGAAAGTCGTAAATACGGTATGGGCTCAAATGCTAGTCCGAGCACGCGTTCAGGAGGAACCGATAGGTCAGGAACAATGGGACAATTCAATAAAATTGCGTGCGTATATGTTTGATTTAATGTGATATATAAGCGTTTGTCTGGACCATAATTTTCCATTTGATTTACCCTGCACTTTTCTTCATATTCTTGTTTGCAGTTTTCAGAACTGCAAAAATCTGAAAAAAAACGAATTCGTATAAATCTCTCTTCAAAATATTGTTTTGCATTCGTAAAACATACGTGTTCGCAGGTTTTGCGTTCTTGCATATATACTAGTTTCGATTGACATGAAGTTTCAACGAGACAATGATTAAAAATACGCCCAATATACAGCGAACCTGAATGCGAATTCGCATTTAAACCATTTTTTAATGTTGAATTGGAATTTGAATAACAAATGCAATATATGTTTCGCTCAACAAGTGTTAAATAAAGAAGGAATGCATGAAACTGTGACATTATGGTATTGCTTTCGGGATGTATGATGGAATAATTATGACCATTTATGAGTTCATATTCATATTTTAAAATATTTTCATCATAGTGTCGAAATAAATCTCTCTTCATCAAGATGGTTGAAAATAAAAAAGGACATGCCGTAAACAATGATAATTCTGTTTTTTTAATAACTCTCGGAACAACGGCAGATATAGATTGTGTAGAATGTGTTGACTCGCATCCAATGACGTCATAGTCACTTGATGCCATTAAATTATACTGTATTTGCAATTTGTTAATATTCCATATGTCATGTTCTATATCAAAAAATGAAACATATTTACATTGTGGATTTACTTTATGATAGTTATTACCACTACTATTATTATTATTATTTAGTTTGAAAAGCGTATTCAAATTAAAATAAGAATCGGTAGTATAAACAATTTTTATTCTTGGATCATTTTTTTTTACATTTCTATTATTATCATTATTTTCATTCTCTCCACTTTCATTTAGCGCAACATTTTCTATGTTTGTTATAAGCAAGAGTTCCCAATCAATATATGTTTGATTTAAAATAGAAGTTTTGATAGACGAAAATAGAGAGATCGATGGTTTATTATTGTTATCATATTTAATAAAATTTTTAGGTATAAATGAAAAAATAGTTATCATACTCTTTAATTTTTTTATTTAAATTAATATTATTTTAATATCTTATTATTTTATAGATTTATTTTATTATATTGTTTTTAACTAAATTGAATAGTATGAGTAAACATAAAAATAGAACGAATAAAAAAAAATATTTTAGAAGATATAAGGGTGGTACGTCATTTGGACAAAAAGGTGTTGCCGCACAACTTCGTTCATCTGCGCCACATAACAGCGAGTTGCGTAGAAAATTAAATGAAATTGTGCACAGCGGAGATTTTTATGAATCGAAAGAACGAAACGGGTTTTTAAATTTGGAAAATGATTTTGATGAACAAGCTCAAAGTGTCTTGAATGAGGCGGTGGACTATATTCGAAACAAAAAAGAGTTGAGTTCGAAAATTAAAAAACGAGTATTGCAAGGGATTTCACCAGTTGTTTCTACCCCCTCAAGAACAACTGGTTATCATAAAACGTCTACAAAAAGAATGAGGACGCAAACGCCAACAAAAAATAATACGGTAACAAGCACAATGACAAATGCAATGAACTCGTCACAACGTCGAAGTAGAAACCAGAGACGAACAAGAAGAAAATTAAGAATCTAATAAAATAAAAAAAAGAATATAAATATAAAATATAATTATTTAAAAAAAATAAAGTTATAAAATGTTTAAACTATTGAATTTTATCAAAACAATTTTTTTGTTAACAACATATTACCCGCTTACTACATTATTTGATTTTACCATTCAAAAAAACAAAGAATACAAATCAAAAGGTATTGTAAAAATGGTAAATAGTTCAAATTGTAAATTATATCGAATTTCAGAAAATAAAATAAATCATTTAAAAAATATAATTTATTTTTCAAATCATCGTTCATGGGCGGATTTTTATATTGATAGTATTGTTACAGAACAGTGTATTAAATATATTAGTAGAATTGAAGTTGCATATATTTTACCCTTATATGTATATATTACTGCATATTTATTACTGGATTCAGTTGCTTTTTTTAAACGCGGGAAAATCAGCATTGATGATTTTGAAAAATTAATAAAACATAATCAGTCGAATAACAAGTCAGGAAATAATATTCTTGTTTACCCAGAAGGTACGCGACGCTCTGGACAAGATTATGCCTGTGATCTAAAAAAAGGATTAATTTATTATGCATATAAAGAAAATTGTCCTGTTCAGTTCATCATTTCAAAAAATAAAGAAAGATTTTTAAATGAAAAAACGTTAACTGCTGAAAAAAATGTAAATATATTTGTGCATTATAGTGATGTGTATTATCCTGATTATACCAAATATAAATCCATGCAAGAATTTTATGATTATATGAATGCAGAATGGAAAACAACGTTTGATGCAGTGTATGATCCAAATGCAAACTATGAATCAAATATAGAAGAATATGAAAAAATCGATATAACTAATATTCATGATAATAATTATTACATAAATAAAACGATGTTATATGGTATACGTTTGGCCATCGTTTCGACTGTTGTTCTTGTATTTGCGATTTTAATAAAATAAATAAAATGAATTTAAGGGTAACAAAATAATATAAAATTGAAAGTTTTTATACTATTTATTAATATTGATATGCACACGCCTAAAGAAGTTAATGCGTCCTCTCAAGCTTGTTCATCCAAAAGATCTTGTACCCGGAAAAACATATCTTATTCGAGAAAAACGCCCAGAATATGCACACCTAAACTCTAAAGGCACATTTTTAAAAAACGATTATCCATCGTCGCCTTACCAGTGCACAATAACACACTTTACAAATGTCGTTCTAACTGGAAATAAAATATGTCCCGATATAAAACTCGCACTTCAAGATGTATATTGGAACTACTATGAGGCGGATGCAGTGATACAGGCATATATAAACCAAGCTCTTCGCGAAATTACAGGTGATCCATCTTTTGTAATGAATTAAAATTAAAGGGTATTATAATTTATTTTAGACAATTGAAATATCGTTTGTGATACATACAAGATAGCATCATTCTATCTTTTTTATTTTTTACTATTTTACTAATTTTTTTTGTTATAATAGTTAAATATCCAAACTAATCGATGTTCTCTCTGATTTTTGTTTGCGCTTGCTCTTGCTCGGGAAATTATCATTCTTCATTTCATTCAAATCCGATGCACTGATCGTGCTTCCACCAGCATTCGAATTCTTATCCTTGGTGTTCAATGTTACATTTACTGCTTCAGAAACCGCCGAATTATCAACCGTTACTGTTTTTGTCTTTAATCCAGACAACAATGATGAAATATCTGACGGTCCCTTCATTTCTGGTCGCAAACTTTGTTGTATCGTTTGCGACATATTTCCACGACCCATCAAAATATCTGGCCGAGTGTTTGTCAAATCGCCTGGACGCCGGGGCGGCGGTGGTGCGTTTTCACCCTTGGTCTGAATGGGCGGAGGCGGCGGGCGCTGTGGTACTGTGGGCATTGGCATTGGCCTATTCATTTGTTGCGCTGGATTGTATTGGGGTTGATGCGAAAATTGCGTTGCTCCCGCATTTCGTGATGACGACATTCCTGCAATGTCATTCATAAAATTTCCAAATCCACTTCCTCCTCCTCCTCCGCCTCCGCGCGTGGCATTCGACATAGAAGACACTGCCGCTTGAGTAAATTGTTGCATGAGTTCCGGATTTTGACGCATGATATCATCCATTCCCGGCATGGCGGATTTAAACATAGTGTTTGTCATGTGCAACATAATTGCACTTCCGCCCAGCTGAAATAGTAGTTTGAGTTCCGGCGCCATTTTTGCCTTGGACTTATATTTTTCATGCAATTCTCCGAAAATTTCATCGTAATCTTCAATGTTTTCATTTACTTGTTCCGACCAACCATCCAGCTTCAAATCAAATGGATCAAATTTATTATTTAAAAATTCGAGACCGGTAATGCATGCCATCAACATTTTACCTTGAAATTTTACACTGTTTCTACGTTCTCGTTCCTCCACATGTGTTTCATATTCACCCTTCATTTCAGTAAGTGATGATTCCATGTCATACTTCTTTGTAAGCCGAATGCCTTTTTTTTCTAAATCTTCCAGCTTTTTAATATATTTGAATTTCTCTCGAAGCAACTCCTCTTTGGTGAGCTGTGGTTGTGAGTCAATCGGTACGTCGGGATGAATAGGAACATTACTAAATTTTCCAAATCCATCCCACGTCGGTTTATCATCATCAAATAATGCCGTTGAAGCGCCAATTCCGCCGTTATTCATACCACTGTTACCACTACTTTCATCAACGTTTAGGTGTATTCCACCACCAATACTGTTCGACAAAGAATCGTGTTTATTCACATGAATTGATGAAGATGAAGAAGAATGGGATGGTCCTGAACCAAACAAATCTGAACGCATTTCTTTTACATTTCTTGAAGAATCCATGTCGCGCAAATCGTCTTCTAAACTTGTAATGTCGTCCAAGTTGATATTTGTTGATGCGCTCTTATCTCCACCCGATTTAAATCTGTCATTCATAAGCAGCTCTAAACCTCCTCCAAAATTTGATGATTTTTTTCCGCCACCGCCGCCATCCCCAATATCCAAAGATCCTAAATCAATTACTTCCGGTTCCATAATTTTACTTTTATTTATTAATATGTAACTTACAACTTTTATTTTTAAGTCATACGCATAATAATTATATTAATGTTTCATTCTTTTTGTTTTATTTTATTTATTTTTATTCCAATCTCTCAAACAAAATATATATTAAATTAAATGTTTCAACTTTTTGTATAATTTGATAAAAATGCATCTAGTTCAAATGCGAATTTATTATAATGCAGGTGCGCATAGTAATATCCTTGAAGAAAACAGTCAGCCAAATCGTCACTCTTTTTATGTTTATCATATGTTGCTATCCAAACATTTAAACTAGGATAAAACGACAAGAGAGATCTGCACACCATTTTTCCCGCATCCTTTCTCATTTTGTATAATTTTTTTTCACTTTCTATAACATTATCTAAATTTCCACCCTCGCTTAATCCAGTTTTTTTATTTATAATGGATTTAAATAATTTCAATTTATTTGTTGCCGATATAAATTCAATATTCATTATGTTTCGCATAATAAAATACTGCGAGATCATCCCTTGTAATACATTCATTCTTCCCGCCAAATTTCCAATTTGATTTTCAATGATAATCGCATCGATTTTATCCATATATTTTGAAAAAATGACATCCAAATGATTTTTTATGTTTTTACCAAGATCGACAATATTGATTTTATTACACGAGACCCTTTTTTTAGAAAGTGGAACAATGTATGGCGCTTGTCCGCTTTTCGAATTTGATTTTAAAAGTTTGGGGTGTATCGGAAATCCCGTTTCTTCCGCATGTTTTTTGCAATATATTTTAACATCTTCTGGTAAGATTGTATTTGAATGTGTGCAATATGTTGCTGTTTTTTTACACTTGCAACATTGTTTTAAAACCTTTACGGCTGCTTCTTCTACTTTTGTTTCTTCTACACGGTCACAAGATAAATCAATGACATCCCATTTTATGATTTCTATAAAATGTTTACTATTATTTTCAACTTCATTCATAGATATTAAACAATACGCAAGATTTTTTATACCGACATCAAAGCTTAAAATTATCATAAATATATATATATATTTAATTTATATACATATATATTTATGTCTTCATATGGTTATTTATGACTATGAGTTTCATTAGATAATTGTGCATTCGTATCATTTTTATTTACAATATTGAAAACACCCATCATACCTTTATCTTGGTGGAAAAGAATATGACAATGAAATACAGTTTTTCCAGTGAATTTTTCAAACTTCATGCGCAAAACAACATATTCAAAAGCTGGGACCAGAATAGTATCCTGTAAACCATATGGCTTGAGAGATTCATATGATGTCGCTTCACCAGTTTCAACGTTCCAAGATCCGCGCCCAACAACTACGAAATTAGCAACATGTATATGGAATGGATGACCCTCAATTCGACCTCCTTGTTCTAGTGACGGATCTGATCGAACAATCCATTCTTCCACCGTATTTACAGTTACATTGAATGATGTGTGCATATTAATATGATCATACGCCTTTTTATTTATATAGAATAATGGCCCTGTTTCAGCATTAAACGAAGTTGAAAAAGTGATTACGCGACGCTTTACCGGTTTTTTAGAGAGCCAAGAAACAATTGGCATAATATTTTTCGGCGCAGAAACTGGAATAGAAGGTGCGCCTGTTACATAAATAGTAGCAAGGGTTTGTGGTGTCCACTGAAATTTATCAATACCGTTATTGTAATTATTAAACCCCAGTGTTCTAAATATATATTTACCCAATTTTTTGGATGCAGTAATGGCTAGTTCTACTCTAGATCCCGGTGATAATAAGTATTCTTTAACTTTTCTTGTAGTAAATGATGGATTGCCATCTTCTGCTAGAACAGTCATGGAGTGATTGTCCATTGCAATTTTTAAAAAACCATTATTTACTGTGTTGGCTATTAACCATACTTGTGTTTCTTTTGGATTCATCGTTATTATTGGATTTAATACACCATTTACGGTAAATTTTACATTTTTAGAAGTGACACTATTTGCTGAAATAATTGTTGGAATTATGGCACTAGGATCTAATTCAATTCCTTTGAATACGAGAAGACGGTTACGACAGTTACGATATCTTGATATTTTAGAAACACCG
>Ga0172362_10000511_pt1 | contig 31790 bp, 32 predicted proteins | sample LakKivs1_kivu2a2_FD_114534 | JGI IMG/M metagenome (GOLD analysis project Ga0172362, IMG submission 114534) | Sediment microbial communities from Lake Kivu, Rwanda - Sediment s1_kivu2a2 | ecosystem: Environmental > Aquatic > Freshwater > Lake > Sediment | place: Rwanda: Western Province, Lake... | reverse complement strand
TACTACAAAAAAAGGTAAAGCTACCAAGCAAATGAGAGCTGTAAGTTCTCCAGAATATAGGGATCATCTTTTAAAAAATTGTTTTTAATGCTTGGTCACCTGGTTAAAAGCCCCTATGGGGCGCTATTGTAGCCACACAAACAGTAGCTGCTATCTTTGTGGGTCTCGGGATTTTTGTGACAGCAGTGCCTTGGAGTTATATAGGGCTGATATGGGCTTATACTCTTGTGTGGATGTTTATTGAAGATGGTATCAAGCTTGCTGTGTATCGTTATCTTGATTTCACCGGAACTCACCATAAAAGATTTTTAGGTGAGATCAAGCGCTCTTTGTTTTCTCATTCTACTAAAAGATAAGAAGCTAATTCAGAGAAAGATCTTCAGGCATAAGGGAAAGAGTTGCATATTTTCCTCCCTTATCTCTTAAAATTTGCTGCCAGAGCTTTTCAGGAGGATGTTCAAAGACATACTGCGAAGAAGCTGGTGATAAAATCCAGGCGCCATTGATAAAATCTCTTTCTAAAAGCCCTGGACCCCAGCCGGCATAGCCAAAACAGAGAAGAACAAAAGGGCCCTCTTTTTGGGACAAAGTCTCTTGTAAAAAGTCTAAGTCTCCTCCCAAGAATACGTTATCGCAGACTTTTAGCGTTTGGTCAAGGCCTGGATAGCTGTGCAGTAGCATCATCTGATTGGGTTGAATAGGACCACCCGCTCGCATATACACGTGAGGGTTAGCAGCGGAGGCAATGTCGATGAGATCGTCAGGCAAATCAACATGCAACGGTTTGTTAACAATGAGACCAAAAGAGCCACTTGGGCTGTGCTCACATACGAGGACAACACTACGAGCAAAGATCCCATGAGTGATTTCTGGACTTGCTATCAGTAAAGAGCCTTTTTTAAGCATGGAATAGGGCGTTTGTTCCATCATGGGCAGCTCTCCGAAGATTGGAGTTGCTCATTATAAAGGCGGATATTATCGAGCAGCTCGCTTGCAGAGCGTAAAAGCTCTGCAAAGTCTTTTCTAAATAAAGAATTGCTTAAAATTCTTTGCCGCTCAGGGGTTTGCTCTGCTTTATTGATAAGGATAGAGATACGGTTCATGGCTGTATTGATATTATCAATTTCTTTTTCAAAATATTCTTTAAACTCAGCAGGGGTTTTGAGAGCGGTAAGGAGGTTGGCTCTTTTCTGACGAGTGCGCTGCCAGTCTTTGTTGAGGTTAAATAAGATTCCGTAGTGATTGATATCATTCATGGTAGTGTCGATTTTAGAGAAGATGGACATGAGCCTTAAATAAAAGTCATCATCGGTGACAAGGCGACCTATGGTCCCTTTGCCATCTTCGATATTTGCTAAGATATGATCAATCGAGATAGAGGAGTTTCTCAAGTGCTCTATGGCGGTCGCTGCGTTAGTAAAGGTGTTGCCAGCTTCTAGCTCAACAAGAGCTTGATGAATGCTATCAGAGGTGGTTGTTATCGAATGAAGTGTTGCCTGCGCATCTTTCACAAGACCTTCGTCATTGACAGTTGCCATGGTATCGCCAAACTCTCCCATAGCTCTGTCAAAAGAGCGGATAGCACTCCCTAATGCTGGGCCATTTTGATCAATCCAGGTGACGACGCTATCCACAGCATCTTCTACTTTTTCAGCAAGACCACTCAGTTGGTGAAAGGCACTTTCAATCGGATCTATAGAGCTTGCGTAGAGAGGGGTGTTTGCAGTAGCTATTTTAGGCTGAATGCCTGCAGGGGGAAATTTTGGCATGATGACAATCGATCTTTCTCCAAGAAGACCTGTGGTTTGAATGCTGATCTCGTCGGTGGTGTAGACTTTGATATGAGAGTCTATATGAGCGGTCAGCTGATAATAGTAGAGGTTACCCAGCTCATCGGTAGGCTGGCTTCTAGCGTTGGGGATGGTAGAGATTTCTGTGATTTCTCCTATGGGCTTACCAGCTAAGGTGACTCTTGTGCCAAGAGCTATCCCATTGACATTAGAAAAACGGATATAGAGCACTTGTTTGTTATCTCCCACGCTAGGCTCCACAAACAAGATCATAGCAATAATGAGTCCACAGGCAACGACAACAAAAAAACCAATGAGCATGTTTTTAGCTTGGTTCAACATAATCCCTCTGTCTAAAGGTACGTGGATCTTGGGAAATAGTTTTTCGTAAAAAGTCGATGATAGGATCATCGATTTGTAAAAATTCATCAGGGCTTTCTACATAAGCAATTTTTCCGTCTTTATGTAAAGCGAGCCTATCAGCAACAAAAAGGGCTGAGATGATGTCATGGGTGACAACAATACTTGTGGCGTGGAGCTCTTTTTGTGTTTTCACGATAAGCTCATTGATCTGCATGGCCGTGATGGGATCAAGTCCTGTTGTGGGCTCATCATAAAGAAGATATTGAGGTCTATAGACAATAAGTCTTGCAAGAGCCGCTCTTTTTTTCATCCCTCCTGAAAGATCAGAAGGCATTTTCTTCTGTACACCTTGAAGGCCAACAATTTCAAGGGCGTGATCAACTCTCTCTTGGATTTCTTTCTTGGGATATCGTTTTTTTGTCACAGGGTCTCCATGTTGATCAAGGTAAAAAGCGATGTTGTCTTCGACATTCATAGAGTCAAAGAGGGCAGACCCCTGAAAGAGCATGCCCATATTCATGGTAATGAGGCTAAGCGCTTCTCCTGAAAGTGTTGTCACATCAACACCATCAACGAGAATCACTCCTTTGTCGGGCTTGGTGATGCCGATGATATGTTTTAAAAGAACACTTTTTCCAACGCCTGATCTTCCTAAAATAACGATTGTTTCTGAGGTGTTGATGGTCAGAGAAAGCCCTTTAAGAACGGGGTTATCATCAAATGCTTTCCATACATCTTGTACATCAATCATACAAACAACCTATCGATTTGTTCTTGTACGATGTTTAAACCGAGTGTGATAAAGAAGTTGCTAAACAAAATACATGTATAGCAAATCACAACGCTGTTGGTAGTAGATCTTCCTACTCCTTCTGCGCCACCTCGAGTAGTCATCCCCTTATAACAACTTACAGTGACGATAAAGACTCCAAATATGACTGTTTTGACAAGGCTAATAAAGAAGTCAAAGTTCTTAATATAGTGGGGGATGGGATCGAAGAAGCTAAAAGGTGCCATCTTAAAGAAATAAACAGCAATCAAATACCCACCAAAAATACCCATAAAAATGCTAAAGGCTGTAAGCAGCGGCATCATAATAATGCCTGCAATAAAACGGGGAGCGATTAGGTAGCGATTAGGGGTAACAGCCATAGTGATAAGGGCATCGATTTGTTCTGTCACTTGCATAGTACCAAGCTCTGCGCACATCGCAGCGCCGACTCTTCCTGTAACCATAAAAGCTGTAAGGACAGGTCCAAGCTCTGTAAGCATGGCTTTAGCTACCATGATTCCTGTAGCTGAAGAGAGCCCTTTATCGGCGAGTTGAAAAAAGCTCTGCGCTGCAAGCACCAGCCCTGTAGAAAATCCTGTCATAGCAACAACAGGAAGAGAAAGAACTCCTATATGATAAAGCTGCTCTCTGATGAGGTGCCAGGCTGGGGGACGTCTTAAGGTAACAACACTCACATTCCAGATGAGCAGAGCGTATTCCCCTAAGTAATTAAGGAAACTCATCTTCGATAAGAGTTGTTGAAAGATCCAACGCAACGTCGACATCCTAAAAAACCTATTTCCCGCGCCCTATCCGGATTGTAAGAAAACAGTTGTTTCAGGTCAAAATAATTAAACTATTAAAATAAAAAAATTTAAATATTTTTATTGTGTAGAGTTGTCATTAATAAAAAAGAGCTTCTTTATTTAAGAAGCTCTTTATGGATTCTGCAAGAAGTAAAAACCTAAGAAGGTTTTCTTATCCTCTGTAAGAATAAGCAGTTGCAGCCTTTTCCATAGCAGCCTGAGTACCGCTATTGATTTTATTTTTTAGCTCAGAGAGTTCCTGCTTGCGTGATTCATTATCCCTTTTATCACCTTCCCAAGTTTTTTGAGAACGTTGTGTGAGCTCTTCTATCAAGCTATTGGTATTTTGCGTGTATATACCAGATACATGTTGGGAGATAGTGTTCCCTTGGTTGGAGCTCAAATTACCTATGTCAGAAAGGAGTTTTCCTGTGTTGGCTGCGGTGCCTGCTGAAAGAACGGCTCCTCCTACAGAAGCTGCTACAGACACAACAAGAAGAGCTGAAGCCACATATGACATGTTTTTGTAGATAGTGACAAGGTCTTCTTTTTGTAGTTTATATTTTTTGTTATTTGAGACTTTCCAAGTGTCTTCCAGATCTTTTTCTCTTTTCTCAGAGCCTTTTACAAAGCTATGAGCGTTATCTTCCATCTTCGAAGATACTTGGTAAAGACTTACGATAAAATTGTCGGATAGTACATCAGTTTTTTCTATCTCAGCCATATAATTTACCTCATAGTTAAGGGGTTACGCAGGAAAATCTGCGGTAAGCATACGCATACAATCTCTTGTGTAACGATTGTGTGTTTTTGCTATAGTTTTAAATAATCCTGAAAAATTCTTCACGGTTCCTTGGAACGCCATCGTCGCTGATCCATACTTTTGTTGTAGAAGGCGTAAAGAAGAGTCGGCTTTCGTTTGCGCTGATTCTAAGTCAGAAAGCATAGCGCTTGTGTTGTTTTTTTCAATCATGGAGTATCCAGATAATCCATTGGATACTAAGGAAGTGACAACACCTGTTGCTTGCAAAATCGTAGATAAGGTTCCGCTTGTTAATTGACTTGCAAAAGTTGTCGGGCTTCTAATAAGACTTACTATTCCAGAACCCACACCTCCAACCACTCCGATAAGTCCACTGACAATGGAGGTAGCTGCTGTTAAAGTAGAGTTCCACTTATAATGTTTCATAAGCTCACTAGCTGTGCTTCCGACACCTGATGCGATCAACGATCCTCCTGTCCAGGGATTACCAGCAAGAGTAAGACCCACACCTGTAAGTGTGGTTACGCCGTTTAAAATGCAATTCGCAACCATATGGCGCGTTTCCCATGTTTCTATCGATTTACGTGCTTCTAGAGTCTGTTTTTGCAGCTCTCTTAAGTTTTTTTCCTGAGCGCGAATTTTTCTTCCTACCTGATCGTGTTTTAATTCTGCGGTCTCTGAAGTGCTTTTAATATACTTTTGCGCGTTGTCCATCATCCTAGCAAAGATTTCCGCAGGAGTTTGCTGAGAAGGGGGTAGTTCAGAATCTAAGTTTGGCTTTGTAGTTTCTTCCCGATCTGTAGTTTTCAACGAGGATATAGTATCTACATAACGGTGTTCTAATAGAGGTTTTTTCTGCAAAGGAGGTAGTTCAACAGGTTCCAAAGGTTGAATTACAGTTGAGGGAAGAATAGGTCCTATAGCTGCTGTCATGACAAACCTCCTTGAGGAGCCCAAGCTTTTTCTAGAGCTTGAATTTTTCTAGATAAAGGTTCATGACCTTGTAGTCTTTGCTTTGCCTCTTGCAAAGCTTTATATGCTTCAGAATACTTTTCTGAAGAAAATAAACATTCTGCTGCGTGGAAATGAGGGATAGGATCTTGATCTTCAATTAAAGAAGCCATAGCCCACGCTGTGAGCGCTTCTTCATAAGAACGCAGCATCTGCAAACAAGCGCCAAGAGCCACCCAAAACCGTTGCTCATGAGGTTTTGCAAGTACCAGCCTTTGAAAAATTACTTTTGCATCTTCATACTGGCTGTGATCATACAAGTTCACGCCCAAAGAGTAGAGCAAAGAAATATCTTCATGCGTAAAAGAGGTAGGAGGAAGCATACCGTGGCTTTCCACACTTTTACCAATTTTTCTCAGAGCTTTTTTAAGAGCTTCTTGTTCCACAACTACTTGTTACCCTCTTGCAATATTTCTATTGGTATGACTGATAGATTCTGCAAATTTCTTTGGAAACTCTTTCAAAATCTCTACCATAATGGTAAACAGCTCCATATGTAGCCTAAGTTCGTTAGGGATTTTTTGGTATTTGAATTCAAAATGGCTACGAATTTTTTCTAGCTCTGGAATAAGCTGATCTTCCAAATGTTCTAGAGTAAGCTTAGAAAAGTCTAATTTTTCTAGATCTGTAGAGAGACTCTTATACTCATCAAGATCTTTTTCTTTCAAAAAAGCTCTCCACTCATTCCACAATTTAAGAGTAGCTTCTTTTGCAGCAGAAATATCCAAAGGCTCTTTAGAATCACTCTTAAGATGTTTGTGACACTTTTCTAAATAAGTTTTTAGATGAGCAAGTTTTAAATTAAGATCTTGCTGTCTAGCTTCAAGATCAGAGAGTCTATTATGATGGAGCTCTTCAGCACTATACATAAGATAAACGCCTTCAAGGCCAAAGTTAGGCTCTCTTTGATCTACTGAAGAAATTCCTTCTATGGATGCATCTGCCATGACTACACTCTTGTAAATTAATGATGTTATAGTGCGAAGGTCGTATCCCACCGCGAGCCCAATTTTATGGATAATTACGTTTGATTGCAATTAAATAAAATTGTCTTGTAGTTTTTGTTTATTTTAATTGTAAAAAATAAATTTTAATTCAAGAACTGTAATAGTTTACATGAATAAGAAAATGGTGTAATTTCTACTGGTTAAAATCAGAGATTAACAGTATACCTTACGTAGGAATTTATTCACGAGGAGAAACCCATGCGCACACGTCAAAAATCTTCTGAGCTTTTAAAAAAATTACAAGCTACTTTGCCAGGTGGGGTAAATTCTCCTGTACGTGCGTTTTCAGGAATAGGTATACAGCCTTTAATTGTATCTAGTGGAAAAGCCGATGAAATTACTGACATAGATGGGCACACCTATATTGACTACAATATGGCGTGGGGATCTCTGATTTTAGGGCATGTTCATCCTGCAGTAACAAAAAGTACGAAAGCGCAGATTGACCAAGGCTCTTCTTTTGGAATGACAACAGAGATAGAATATTTATGGGCGCAGGAGCTGAAAAAATGTGTACCTTCCATTGAAAAAGTGCGTGTAGTAGCTTCAGGAACAGAAGCTACTATGACAGCGATTCGTTTAGCAAGAGCCTATACGCATAAAACAATGATTGTGAAATTCGATGGACACTATCATGGTCATAGTGATGCTTTTCTTGTCAAAGCAGGCTCTGGTCTTGCACATCATTTAGATGGAGCTTCTTCTCAAGGAGTCCCTGAAGGGGTTATTCAATATTCTCTTTCTCTTCCCTTTAATAATGTAGAGGCTTTGAAAGAATGTTTTCGCAAATATGGAAAAGAGATTGCTGCTGTGATTGTTGAACCTGTAGCTGGCAATATGGGAGTTATTCCTTCTGATCCTGTCTTTATGCAGCAGCTAAGAAAACAAACGGAAGATGTGCGAGCTTTGCTCATTTTTGATGAGGTGATCACAGGGTTTAGACTAGGTCTTGAAGGAGCTCAAGGGTTTTACTCTATCACACCTGATCTTTCAACCTATTCTAAGATTATAGGAGGGGGCTATCCTTTAGGAGCTGTGGGAGGAAAAGCAAAGATAATGGATCTTTTAGCGCCTACTGGCCCTGTTTATCAAGCGGGGACACTTTCTGGAAACCCTGTTGCTTTGCACGGGGGGTATGCGGTGTTACAAGAGGTGCAAAAAGAGGGCTTTTATGATGCTCTTGAGCGCAAGACAAAGCTACTTCTCGATCCGATTGCAGAAGTTGTAGAAAAAAGTTCTTATCCTCTATGTCTACATAGAGTCGGCTCTATGTTTTCTTTGTTTTTTGGAGTGAAGCAGACCTCTTCTTTTGAAGATGTACTTGGAACCGATAGAGCTATGTTTAACCAGTTTTTTATAGAGCTATTTGACAAGGGTATTTATCTTTCTCCTTCACCCTTTGAAGCAAGTTTTGTATCGTATGCTCATACAGAGGAGCATTTGGTATATACGCAGCAGGCTATACTCTCATTTTTAACACATATAGAAGCTAAAGCAGCCTATGCACATGCATAAATGGACATATCTTGTTTATCTCTTCTTGCTGGGATTCTCTTGGCTAGGAGCTTCTTCTATCCAGTATGGTTTGATAGGAGAGCAGAAGCTGCATAGGGATTTTCAAGAGCATATTCATAGTAAACAAGAAGGGGCTAATAAGATAGGTTATCTTGTATTTGAAAGTAAGTACCCTATTAGTGAGTCCACCTATCTTTATGTCAAATACGCATTAAAATACTTTAAACAGCAAGAAGTGGCTTTTGTAATTGCTCACTTTAAAAGCTTTGGTGGCGAGCTTATTCCTACGATTAAGATAGTCGATCTTCTGCAAAAATTTGATGTGAACGAAGGGATTCCTTTGCTTGCTTTCATAGATTCTCAGGCCTTAGCGAGCAGCACTATGATAGTATATGCTTGTCGGTTTATTGCAGTATCACAAAATGGTGTTATGGGGGGATCTTTCGAGACAGCACATCATACATGGCATGTGCCGCAGAATTTTTTACCGTATCTTCTTAACGAGTATGCAAGCCTTGCTAATTTGTATGGCAGAAATCCCTTGCTAGCCGAGGCTATGGTAGATCCAGCAATTATTGTTGCAGAAAAAAATCAAGAGCTTATCACTGTTACTAGCATGAAAAATGTAGAGGATCAGGCGCAGCTTCTATCTTCAGATAGTAATCTATTGACTTTGACAGCGGATCAGATGCTAAAATATGGTATAGCTGATTTTGTTGTTATGAACTCTGAAGAGTTTTCTCCCTCAAAACATGTTCTGTCATGGCCTTTTTATGATAGTCCTCTTTCCAAGGAGTCTTATCTTGGAGCTATTCCTCAGGCTACTGTCATTACTTATCATCATTGGATCATCTCTTTTCTTGTATTTTTGACCTATCCGTTTGTTGGGGCTTTTTGCATTGTGGGTATTATTGTCTCTTTTTATCTCCAGATCAAATCTCGCAAGTTTAATAGATATGGCGCCTTGGGATTTTGCTTTTTAGGATTTCTTATCCTTGCCAGCTTTGCTCTTCAGGCTCTTTCTGTCGTAGACATGATTTTTTTAGGGCTTGGGGTTACGCTAATTGTTCTTGATAGCGCAAGGAAAGTGTCTGGTGGAGGGATTGTTGGCTTTTTGGGAATAGGTTTTACTATCATAAGTCTTATAATGCTGATGCTTCCTGGTTTTGAAAAATTTACACTCCTTGATTTTGAAACCTCTGCGTTTGTTGCAAGATCTCTTATAGGAAGAGTGCTTTGGGTGGTGGGAGCGCTTATAGTATCATGGATTGCGATCATTCTTTTAAAAAAACATTATATTAGAGATCATCACCCTCTTCCCAAAGAAGCTGTCATGATCACAGAAGCTCCTAAGGGAATGGGGTTTTTAGAAAAGTTTGAAGAAACTTCTCTTCCTAAAGAGGGTAGTGAAGGGATGGCCCATTGCAGCCTAAGGCCTTTAGGAAAAGTGGTTATCAATGACAAAATCTACGAAGCTGTGAGTCACGATGGCAAAACCATTATCAAAAAAACGCACGTTGTTGTCGTCAAGCATTTTAATGGTAAGCTTGTTGTAAAAGCAACAATCGATACCTAACGCCTTGTCTAAGCGTATTGCTGATCTTTTTGCTGACACTCGCTTTTGCAAAGATATACAAAAGGATGTTCTTGTAATGCCTTAGGATCAGGTGGTGTATCATAAGAGAGCATTAACTTAAGAAAGCTTACCAATTGATCCTGAAATGCTTCTTCTGAAATAGAGCCTATATCGAGGTTGTTTGTAGCAATTCTGTTTTTTACAAGTGTTAGAAACCTATTTTCTACAAAACCTTCAGTAAGCATAGGTATTACAGAATTGTCTATGAGGTGCTTTTCTTTATCACCCAAGGTTGTTTTCATGTTTTCTACATAGTCTATTATAGGGGAGTTAGACGCTTTTTCAGTAGATGAATGAGGATTTTCTGTTAGGGGAATAAAATTGAAGACTAGGAGAAAGTGTTCTATACTTAAAAAGTTATCTGAGACCTCTTTTTTACAAATCTCAAGAAATAGAGGTTGTCTAGTCAGAATTTCCGCAAGGACGCATCCTAAAGAGAAAGAAGTTGCGCTACCATCTACATTTTCTTTAGCAACAGAAGGGGTCCGCCAGTATTGGGAAATTCGAAGAGGGATGCTTTTTGAACCAATTTTTCTCCAATCGCCAAAATCAATAAAACGAAATGTTTTCCCATCGTAAACAATGTTTTCAGGTTTTATGTCATTGTGTTCAAACTTGGCTGTAAATACTCGATCATAGTAATCAAGAGCAGTTGTTAAAAAGTCAGTAATTGTCGATATGGATAACGGTTCTGTTTTTTTAACAAAAGCATTAAGGAGATTATCTCCTCCATAACTTGTTATGATTGCGTGGTGATCCATGAAGGTAAACTCTTCCAAAAACTCTATCGATAACCCTTGAGAGAGGAAAAAAGCTTTTTGAATACTTTTTGCTTCGTTTTTCCCAAAAGAGAGATAAGAGTCATTAGATTCTTTGGCAATTTTACAAGCGACAAAGCGCTTCGTGGCAATTTGTTGCAGTTTTACTACTACTCCAAAACGAGAGTTAGTGGAAATAATCTCTTCAAATTGATATCCTTTTTCGTAAAATATTTTATAGCAATCTTCAATGCTAAGATTAAAAATCTGAAGATGTTCCGTCATTTGAGATATCCCCCCGATTTGTTTGAAGTTCATGTGTACAAGGGGTAAGTGATCAGATTTTTGTAATGGAGGTATTGACATAGGTACCTTAATTATTAAAGGAGCCTTCTTTCTATTCTGCTAGCAAGGGACTCCCTCTTGAAGAAATTTTTCAGATTGCAACAAATTCTTTTTTAGAGTCGTTGATAACATTTTCTATCATAGTGACAAGGGGATCTTTGGAAACTTCTTCAAGAGAAGGAGGTTTTGTGTAATCAAGACACTTTCGTAAAAAGCTTTCAAAGAGGTTTGGAAACTCTTTTAATCGATCATCTTCAATATCAAACTTTACCTTATTTAGCGCTGTTTTTACATCTTCCCAGGTTTTAAAAAGGCTCATTTCATAAGAAGCTAAATGAGCAGGTGTTTGTAGAGCGTATTTGCACTCTTTTCCCTTTTCCTGATGACATACGAAATACTTTTCTTGATCATTCTTTGGAACACTTTCTACGAATGCATTTGTTAGAGGAAAGAGCTTTGTTACGTTTGTTAGATGTATCAGCATACGGTTAAATCTGTCTTTATCTTCTTGATAAAACGATGAGTAAAATAAAGGAGTTCCTGTTACTAGCTGAAATAGCGTGCAAGCGCTAGAAAATAGAAAGATCCCCATATCTTTTCTTTCCTCTGAAAGAATCCCAGGGCTTCTATACCACCTTCCTGTGACATAGTCTGGTGTATAATGTATAGAAGAAGACCAGTCAATCCAACGAATCCCACCTTCTTTATCTACTACTATGTTGTCAGGTTTTACATCTCTATGAAAAAAATTATGTTCTTCGGATCTTTCAGCAATAACTAAGCTACCTTTTAGTGTATTAAAAAATATTTGTAAGGAAGCTGGAGACTTTGTTGTACGCATAGTTTCAGTGATTGCAAGAAGATCTTTGCCTGCATAGGGAAAAGATATTGCAGTCCTACTAGCAACACCTTCAGGGTGTAAAGGAAATTGTAGTTTCTGTGCATCGCTTACACCGCTTACGGTATGTTTTGAGAAATAATCGTTAGCCTTACGAGTTGCTTCTACCTCCTTTTTAAGGGTATCGGTACATAGGTTACCTTCAAAGCCTATCTTTAGAATTCTTTCTTCACCTTTAGGCGTTGTATATTTTATTACAATTCCAGTACTTCCTTGGCGTGGATTAAAAGCAGTATCTAGCGTGCACCCTTCAGGTATTAGCACTTTATGGGGGTTTTTAGCAGAGAGAGGAATGCCTAACGCTTTAAGAGCGCAGTTCATAATACGCTGTTCTGCAACAGTTGGTATTTGAGAAGTAGGGAGAGTATGTGCCTGTGGAGATGTTCTGTTTGCAGGAAGGTATTTAACGCTACTAGTAGCCATAATGTTTTTCCTTTTAAGAAGGTTGTAGGTATTTTAAAAAAGGATGTTTTTGTAGGTTTTCTGGGATAGGGATTGTTTCATACTCCATGAACTGTTTTAAAAAATCGATGAAATGATCTGTAAATTCTTGAGGGTCTATATTCCCAATACCCACTCTAGGATTATCAGAGCTGATAGCAGCTTGTATTCTTTTTCGTAAAATATGCTCTGGGGTTTTGTGAGGTTCTTTAGCGTAAGCCCCTTGCAAAATTTTCATCGCTTCTTCTTGATCGTGCTGTGTTTTTCCAAAAACAGCGGACTTCCACTTTGGGGTAATTTTTTTCATAAAAGTAGAAGATGGTTGATGTAAAAAGGAAAACACTTGACAGAGTTGCGTAAACATTCTTAATTCAGGAGTGCTTTTTTCAAAGGTTTCATAATGAAATAGAGTATGCCCTGTGAGGATTGCAGCAAGAGAGCAAGCTAAACTAAACCCTGTTTGCCCTCCATCAACTTGTTTACATAAGACAGAAGGAGAGCGATAAGGCCTAGACGTTTCATACCAATCTTGTTTGTTATCTCCAAAATTATGTGCATCTGCCGTGTCGATTATTTTGATTTTATGATTGCGACCGCTAACCATATTGTCAGGCTTAATATCACCAAGCTCTATCTTTTTGTAATACATAGTTGTGTAAAGAGTAAGAAACTGGTGTACAATCTGCATAAACTCTTGCAGATTGAAATGAGGATTTTTACTGACATATTTCTTTTCTACATTATCTCCACCGAAATCGGTGACAAGGATAGGTCGAAGGTTGCAGCAGGTTGTGCAGCGTAAATTGGTGTGAAATCTAGCTTCTTTGCTTTCTCTATAAGGTACAAAAAAATCGGGATCTAACTTATGCAGCCGCTCTAGATTTTTCCCTTCTTTGATGATACTTTCATTAAATACATTCCCTTTTGAGATCTTGACAGCAAGATATTTACCATCTGGTTTTTGAGTGCTGATTACAACTCCGTAAGTGCCAGCACCTAACACAGAATAGATTTTGTTTTGTCCATTATTGGTAAGAGATTTCCACATTTCGAGTTCATTACGCCGGTTATAATGAAGGGAGATTGTTTTGTCTACCATTCGCAAGATATCCAACTCTTCCTCGGTAGGCTTACGTGTGGGAAGACCGGATTGTACATATGTCGGACCTGTTGAGGTCGTTGGAGCTATTGCAGTCATAGGTTTTCTTTGCAAGCCTCAGTTATGCTTTTTACAAATGGGTCTTGGAGTAGTTTAGAAGGGAGTATCGGATTATTGTAGTCTAGACATTTGAGTAAAAACTGCGTAAATCTTTGAATGAAAAAATTTTTATACATAGTTAATTCAAAGGATTCGGAACAAACAGCATTTTTCAAGCAAAAATCAAACCTCTTTTGAAATTTTTCCTTAGAGTTAGGAGAGTCAGTTGCATATTCGCTCTTGAAAGTGGTTGGATTGGTAGGATCTGTAAAAAGTTTTTTACGAATATCTTCGGGTATTTGCTCCAGAAACTCTTGAGATGGAGGTATAAGTAAAAAGACCTGAGATAAATGAAGTACAGTGCTCAGCTCAGGATTCTGTGTTAGATTTATAGGAGTTTTAAACAGAAAATGTCTTGTCAGGCACTCATAGAGTGTGCATCCAAAAGCAAAGGTTGCTTGTGATAGGGAGTATTTTCCTGTAAGAATAGTGGGGCTTCTGAAGTTTCTGGTGCCTATATACTGACTCGGTAACGGATCCCCCACTTTTTCAAGCTCACAATTATCAATAAACGAGAGGTTATTCTTTTGTTTATTCCAAAGTATGTTGTCAGTTTTGAGATCTCCCAAAGTAAGCCCTTTTTCGGTGATCGTTTGTAGAAATTGCAGTCCCTTGGTTACAAGAACAACAAAATCTTTTTGCGTTGCCTGGGGGGGCTGTGGTTCAAGAACGAAATGGGTAAATAGCGTAGGCCCTCCATAAGGGTATAGCAAACCAACACGGTGTTCAGAGGAATGGGAGTCAAGACGTATGTTAGGATAAATCCTGGGTAAGGGGAGAGTGTTTTCAGGAGCAAGATGGTGAAGATGTAAGTTATTACCAGCTTCTCTAAGTAGATAGCTGTTATCTTCTTGCTTTCGAGCTATTTTTAGCGCAAAATGCTGACCGTTTTTCTCTAGTAGAACCACTAGACCGGTGGCCCCTTTTCCTAGAACTTCTATAATCTCGTAATGTCCCTTTGATGAGATAGAAGAAAATAGGGTTCCAGCATTGGTTGGGCCATGGTAACCGTCTTCTAAAAAAAAATTTAATGCGGTATGAATAACTTTCCATTCCCGAGGAGATGCTTGTCGCGTTTTTTGCGAAAGATGACTGTAGTCATTAAGTACAGTCGATGTTATTGCTAAGCTCATACTAAATCTTTGTTAAGAAAAAATAAAAACTTGCGGGAGTGTATATAGGGAGGGTAATAAAGACAAGAATTAAACGGTGAAGACTACTTTATAGACCTTTTTTTTCCACTTCCAGCCACTCTAGATGGGAAATATGCCGAATTTCTAATTGGGATTCAGCAAGGAGAACTTTTTTTCCTCCAATCTCCACAAGGTAGAGAATAGACTTGGGACTGATAGGTCTTCTTTCTAAGACTTTGATCATTCTAAAGTGGTTGTTATGCTGCATTCTGGAATGAGAAAATCTCTTAAAGAGAAAAAAGACAACAAACACCAAAATCAAAAGCCCTACAAGGAAAAAAATCATCTTAATAAAGGCTTTTTCATAGTCTTTTGTAGAAGAGTCTAAAGAAGAAGCCTGCTGTGAAGAATCAATAGGTTCAACAGGTTGGATAGAGGTGCTTAAAGGTGGGGAGGTGTCCAAAAGAGGGGAGTCATTAGCGCTAAGAGGTAGCAAAGAAAGTAGGAGTAGAAAAAAAAGTTTTATCATATAAACCCCTAAAATAAGCCGTTATTTTCTCGTAGTACATAGCAGAAAGTTGCAATCTTGTCACAATGTTAATCACTGTGCTACCCTATAGCGGGAGTAGAAGAGAGTGCATATGCGACGTGGAACTATAGCGCTAGATATCGACGGCACGATTACAGATGCAAGGCATCAGCTTCCCGATGAGGTAGCTCTGCTTTTTGCAACGCTTTATCGAGAAGGATGGCATTTTATCTTTATGACAGGAAGAGAGTTTGTCTATGCGATGGAAGCGCTGAGTAAGCTGAACTTTGCTTATGACCTTGCTGTGCAAAATGGGGCCGATCTTCTTAGGATGCCAGGATATGTGCATATAAAAAGTAATTATTTTGACCAAGGGATTGTTCATGATGTAGCGCAAGAGTTTGCGCATACACAAAGTGATTTTCTTCTCTATGCTGGCTATGAAAAAGGGGACTTTTGCTACTACAGGCCTCATCGCTATAGTGAGGAGATGACAAAGTATTTACAACGCATGCAAAGACGTAGCGCTACCGCTTGGAAAGCTGTAGAAGATTTTAGGGTTCCTGACCAGAGCCATTTTCCGATGATTAAGGCAATTGGACGTAAAGAAGATTTTTTGGAGATAGAGATGAAGCTACTACAGCATCATAGGCTAGAGTGTGTGATCATTCAAGATCCTAAAAATCCTCTCTATCACTACCTGCTGATTACAGCAGCTATAGCCTCAAAACAAAAAGCGCTGGAGTATTTTTTGCAAGAGGGTGATTTGTTAAGACCTCTTATTGTAGCAGGAGATGATTACAATGACAGGGGAGCTTTAGAGTTTGCAGATGTGCGTATTGTTATGGATTCAGCGCCAGCTACGGTGAAGATGATGGCAGATATTATTGCGCCACCTTCTCGTGACAAGGGTATTATTACCGCTCTTACAGAAGCTATAGAACTTGTGGAAAAAAGAAAAAAAGAGAGAGCGTAATGCAAGAAGAGGAAAAAAAACGTTATTATACGCAGCTCGCTTTGCAAGGAGGAGCTTGTTATCTAAGCAAAGAGACAGGCTATATTCAAGATGGCCATAGGATACCTTTGTATGAGAATTTTTGTTACGCTCTTGCTCTAGCATGCTCAAAACAAAAAGAGCAAGCTTATGAGGCGCAGGAGAGGGTGCAAAAACTGTTGCATTTTCAAAATAAAGAAGGCTTTTTTCCAAAATATCTTCATGAATTTCCCCATGGAAAAGATCTCTATTTGCAAAAAAAACTTCTTTGGATTGCGCAGCAGCTTGCATGCCAACATGCAGTTGCTATGGGAAGCAAAGTGATAGAGCAGCTCCAAAGGGCTATGGATGCACTGCAAGGCTCTTTGAAAGATTTTCCAGGTTATCTACCTCCTGCGATGGTTAGCTCTCGCAAACTTTCTTCTTTTCTTGTCCCTTTTGCGCACGGAGAGCTATCGGAGCTTTGCAAAGAATATGGAGGTTATTTTCATCCAGATCTTGGTTGTTATTGCGGCCCTTGTCTTGATGAATACTATGAGAGAGGGTCTGTAAAAAAAGGCGCTTTTGAGTACCTCATGGCTAGCTATTACCAGGTGTATCCTGCGTGGATGAAAGAAGCAAGCTTACTGCAGCTCCAGGCTGCATGGATCCCTTATTTCACCAAGCCAGCCTCTATTTCCTATGGAGTATTGCGGGGGAGTTATCAGAAAATGCCGTGGGAGGTTGTAACAACACATGAGGACTCTTTGTTTTTCTTTTCCTCATTTGCTTCTCAAGAGCCAAGACCTGGATTGCATGTTTTTCGCTACCTTTGGAAAGATGAGGAGAAATTGTATCATATCGTGTGTCAATCAGTGCGGTTAAGGGCAGAGATCAGCTTTGAAGAAGCGCGCTTAGATGCGGTATTTACTTACCCTCAAGAGATGTGCTTAGAAGGAGCTTTGCAGTATGAGCTGGAGCTATTTATCAGCGATCTTCCTGGAGCTGCTTTACGTGTAGAGGGCGGCAAAGCCACAACATTTTCTTTGGAGGACACTCTAACGTTTCGTACAAAGACAAAAAGCTTAGAATTCCGTTTTTGTAAGGAAGAAGGATCAGCGAGTCTCATTGGACATATCAGCAAGGGAAATAGACCTTCGCAGACATATCAGGAAGGATACATGGCGTTTGACTGGAAGATCTCTCTGCGAACGCTTAGGAGAGATCCTCATGTCAAGATTAAGTTGCAGATGACTCGCAAGGAGCTACCTTCATGCTCTCAAACATCGGACTATCCAAAGAGACACCCATTGCATGGAGACCATTGTCTACATACAGCGTCACCCCTGTGATAGCGCTTGCAGAAGGAGATAGCAAAAAGGCTGCAGACTCGCCCACTTCTTTTGCAGAAAGATCTTTTTGTAAAGGAGCATTTTCATGAGAGTAGTCAATCATCATATCGATAAAGTTGACTCCTTTTTCTCCAATAGCTCTAGCAGCTCTAGAGCGAAGAGGTCCTGCAGAAATAGCGTTGACACGAACTCTCCATTTTCTGCCTGCTTCATAAGCTAAAACGCGTGTGTCGCTCTCTAGAGCAGCTTTTGCAGAGCTCATTCCACCCCCATATCCAGGAATAGCGCGCTCGGAAGCGATATAGGACATGGTGATAGCAGAGCCACCTTCATGCATAATAGGCCCAAAATACTTTAGAAGGGAGACAAAGGAATAAGAAGAGCTGCTGATGGCAGAGAGATAACCTTGCCGAGAAGTTTCTAATAGAGGTTTTTTGACTTCGGGGCCATTGGCTAAAGAGTGGACTAAGATGTCAATGGAACCAAAATCTCTCTTTACCGCTTCAGCGACTTCTGAAACCGTGAATCCTTCTGTTCCCTGATACCGTTTATTTTGCAAGATCTCTTCAGGAACTTCCGCTTTAGTGTCAAAGGAAGCATCGAGAGCATAGATTTTAGCAAACTGCATCAAAGAACCATCAGAGAGCTCTCTGGAACTATCAAATTTACCTGCTTGCAAAGAGGTCGTAAAAATTTTTAGGATAGGAGTCCATGTTCCTAGAATGACTTCTGCGCCAGCTTCTGCAAGAGCTTTGGCTATCGCCCACCCATAGCCTTGATCATCACCGACTCCAGCTACAAAAGCTCTTTTTCCTTTGAGATTGATTTTGAACATGGTGACACTCCTTGTAAAGCTTGAGATTTATAGCAAATCCCAGGGTATTAAAACAAGGAGAAGTTCTGGTTTTTATTCTCTTATTAGCTTGTAATGAGAGAGTTATGTATAAAAAGGAGGGTCGAACTCTACAAGGCGGAGCCATCCTTCCGAGGTGAGGATTTTTTTGGGCTGCAACGTAAAGCTGCTCCCCTTAAAAGGCTCTGGTGTATAGCTGCTTTCCACAACAAATTCTTTGATAGGTTCTGGTTTCATAGGAGAGGGAGGCATTCTCTTGACGGGAGCAGTGGTAGCCTTTTTCCTCTCAGGAGGTTTTTTTATGGTTTTTTTTGAACTTGTAGCAGGTGAAGCACTTTTTTTAGTGACTATTTTCTTTGTACCAGGGGATTTTAGGGCCTTTTTCGGGGAAGCAGGAGACGCTTTTTTAGGAGAGGGGGCAGCTTTAGTGGCAGGGGCTTTCTTGGACCCACTCGTCGTGAACAGCCTTGAGAGAAAACCTTTTTTTGTAGGCTTCTTCTTTTGTATTTTATTGCTCTTAGCCATAGATGTTGGTCTCTTTAGTCTAAAACTACCTCATCCCTCACCTCCTATTGTAGAGGCGAAAATCCCTTTCGTCAATCGAATTGTCCCCTGAAAAAAGGGGGAAAAACGCAAGGGGATAGATCGCAGGTTGTTGGAGTCTAAAAAATTTTGTGAAATAGAAGTGGTGTAAAAGTTTTTATAACACAACCTTTTACTAGTAAAGCTGTTAAATTTTTCCTTTTGCAATACAAAAGGTTAGAGATTTGCTATTGCGTTTAACTCTTTGTGGATCATAACATTCTCTTGCAAACTAAAGATGGTGAGGGGGTTACTGTATGACAACGATGAAGATAGAGTATGAGGAAGGTCATAGGACAAAGATTCAGTCTCTAGAGGGAGGCTCTAGTGTATATACGGATGTACCTCAGGCCTTTGGAGGTAAGGGGAAAGAGATGTCGCCAACAGATCTATTTGCAGCATCGCTGGGATCTTGCATTCTCTCTGTCATGGGGCTGCAAGCTAAGAAGTTGGGCATATCTCTACAAGGTGCAAAGGCGCTTGTTACAAAAAACCAGGGTTCTATCCCTGGAGGTATTGGAGAGATCACGGTGCATGTCTATTTTTCTGAGACTCTTTCGCATGAGGTGCAGCAAAAGCTAGAAAAGGCTGCGAAGACTTGTCCTGTCCACAATTGCATTGATGCTAAGGTGAAACAAGAAGTGGTGTTTCATTGGGGTGAGAGTCCATGACGCTATATACTCTAGAGGATCTTGAGACCCATCTGAAGAGCTTAACTTCTATAGAGCAAGGACGCATATATGGAGTTATTGCCCCTGATCTTGTGGAAAGGCAGGTCGTTGTTTCTCGCGTTGTGACGGCTCTTTGTGGGATGTATCCAGATCTACAAAAAGTTGCGTTAGATCTTGGAGAAATCTCTCCGCAGAGGCTGAAAAGTGAGCTTACAACTCTTGATTTGCTCAGCTGGCAAAAGATCATCCACCTAAAATGTTGGGAAGAAGCTTCTAAGCAGATCGTGCAGACTTTGGAAGAGGTAGTATCAGCGCATGTTCTCATTTTTGAGGGAAAAAAAGGAGATTCTAAGCTCGTAGCGAAACTAGGCGCTAGGTGCATCCTTGTTGATTTTACAAAAGAGAAACCTTGGGAGAGAAAAACACGTCTTCTTGCATGGGCATGTAGAGCGGCTGCAAAACACAAGAAGACATTGTCACAGGCTCTTGCTGAAGAGCTCTATCACAGATGTCACAAAGATGTATCGCAGATGCTTCAGGAAGTGGAAAAGCTCTGCTTGTATGCAAAAGATGCGTCGACGATTACACAAGAAGATATGAATGCTTTATGTGGAAAAGAGCATGAATGTAACACCTGGGCTTTTGCTGAAGCTATGGTTTGGGAAGGTAAAATCTTGCTCCCGGGTGCTTTTGAAGAGATGGATGTATCGCATCTTCTTTCCCTTGTGGGGCAGTTGAGATATCACTATCAGCTCGCTTTGCAAATGAAAGAAATGCTAGCAAGAGGGGAAAAAGAATTACATCATCATTTTCCTTCCATACAGCCAAAGACTTTACAAAAATATTCTCAGCTGGCTCTTAGATTACAAGAAAGTGTTTTGAAAAAGGGGCTGACTACTCTTTTTGCATGTGAAGTGAAAGCAAAATCTACATCAGTAGATGCGCATTTTTTATGGACAGATTTAGTAGCACGTCTTGGGAGATAGAAATTATGTTGTACTTGTTTCCTAATGTACTTGATGAAACGCAGGAGTATAAAGAGTATATCTCTTCAGACATAGAGGCCTATGTAGCTCGAATAGATGGGGTGATTGCAGAGAGTGAAAAAGGGGCACGCAGCTTCTTAAAAAGGTTTACTTTTGATAGGGGGAGATCTTTTAGAGAGATTCCTATCAAGCTTCTCAATGAACATACGCAGCTACCTGAGCTGCAAGAGCTCATCACCCCTCTATGTGAGGGGCAAGTGTGGGGGATTGTCTCCGACTGTGGATTACCCTGTCTTGCGGATCCTGGAGCGCAGCTTGTCGCACTAGCAAGGAAAAAAGGTGTTAGTGTGAAAGCATTTAGTGGACCTTCTTCTATTATCATGGCTCTTATGTTGTCTGGTCTTGTTGTGCAGCAATTTAGTTTTCATGGGTATCTACCTAGAGAGCCTCAGCCTCTTGACAATAAACTGAAGGCGATGACTGTAGAAGTGATACAAGAGCAAAGAACACAGGTGTTTATTGAAGCTCCTTATCGCAATCAAAAGCTTTTGCAAAGTGTTATACAACATCTACCTAAAGATTTTGTGCTTACTGTTGTGTGTGATGTGACCCTTCCTACTGAAGAGGTGGCATCTTACCCTGTTCATCTATGGAGATCCAAAGATCTAAGCAGGTATCATAAAAGACCAGCAGTCATTGTATTTGGTCTTTCTCCTCTGTAAAAAATCCTATACATCGATTAAAAAATCCTTTAAAAGAGCCTTATTAAGAAAAAGAGGTAAGGTGGGGCTGGTATGATGAGGAGTTTATATCGTTGGTCTGTTCCTGTTGTATTCGTAGCAGCTGGAGCTGCTTTGCTTATGGGTTCAAAACCCGCGGGAGCCGTTCAAGAGCTTGAGTTACAAAAGATTGTGCTTAAAGGTTCCAATGGGTCTATGATTTTGGACGCTTCTGCTGGAGCTCCTACTGTAAGATTTATAGATGCTTCAGGCAAGACAACGATGCAATTGCTTGGGGGAGACAATCCTAGCGTGAGCTTATATACGCAAAAACAAAATGAGATGATACAAATCGCTCTTGTTGAAGAGGGTAACCCTGTTATCAGTCTTAAAGATGGTAGCGGTGTGTCAAGGATGCAGTTTCAAGGAGGAGATGCTCCTGCTGTGTTTTTAAAAAATGGCAATAACGAGATCATTGCTACGATGCTGACCTTACAAGATGGAGGAGCAGCTGTTGGTCTTGCTGATAAAGACGGGGATGTAGCTGCTTTTATGCGAGGGGGAGCGAGTCCAAGTATTAGCTTTTTTCAAAAGTCTACTGAACCTCTTGCTGCTATAGGGATTTCTCAGAAAGTGCCTCATTTGCTTGTGACATCTCCTGCCACAAGAGACAACTTAGTGCTCCATGGGGGAGATCCTACAAGTGTTCTTTTTGTCGATGAGCAGGGAGAAATTCCTGTACTTCTTTCTAAGCATGGGCTCTTTCAAGGGAAAAAGCAGGCAAGTCCTGCGCAGTCTTCTGCTGAAGAGAAGATTTTTACATGGGATGAACTTTTGAATCCATTAAGAGATGTGAAATTAAACAAGAGGTAATGTTGTTATTATAAGAATCTTGTGTTTTTCAAAAATTAATATATTTAAAATATTGTGTTTTTGAATTATTTTGTAATTAACAGGTTCTGAAATCCCCACCAGGTCCTTGGATGTAAGGATTAAGAACCAAGCGGTTATAGATTCACTTTGGAGGGCTCATGGAAGGATTTCATCTGTTTCAAGAAAAAATCAAAGGGGAAGTCAAAGCAATCACATCACAAGATCCAAGTTATCTTTTTGTACAAACAGAGTCGTTATCTGGCTGGGATCTTTCTGAGTTAAAATATATACAATCTTTTGATCAGGACATGGAAGTAGTAGAGGGTGAACTCGCTCCTTTTGTGGATTGTTCTATAGAGTACTCTACTTTGCACCAAAGCATTCAAGTGCAGCTAGAAGATAGTAGGGATATACTTCTGAATTTCAACAATGATCTTGGTATGGAAGGGAAGTATACAATTATGATGTTTTACGATTAGGCAGATGTGGCAAGGGTGAGCCAAAAGAGCACGCCCTGCCAAAAAACCTCTTCACTGGGGCTAAAGAAGCTTGTATGATGGTCATAGCAGGCGCCTTGCGCTGCACCGAGTAGCCAAAAGCATCCTGGGCATTTTTGTAGGTAGTAAGAGAAATCTTCTCCTGAAAACATCAGCCTTGTTGTAGCCACGTGACATCCGTTGTCTAAGAGCATCTGTCTACTTAACTCATAGTCATCAGGATGGTTTTCTAAAATAGGGTATCCTGGGCAGCATTCAAAGCTTTCTAAGCTGGCGTCTGCATAGAGACGAATGAGAGAAAGAACTCTTTCTTTCAGCTGATGGATAAAGCGGTTTCGTTTCTCAAGAGAGAGAAAATTTCTAAAAGAGTAAATAGCATAAGCTTGGCTTGGCATAATGTTGGGTGCCATGCCCGCATGAGATACTGAAGGGACAAAAGAGACAGGTTCTTTAGGTCCAAGAAGAGAGAGAATAAGCCCTCGCAAATGAGAGTGGATGTCGGTCATGATATCGATAGCGTTGGATCCCTTATCGGGATTCATCACATGACCACCTAGGCATTTGATTTTAAAGCGGATGTGAGTGGAATTGGACATGAGAGGGCCTGGTCTTGATACAAAGCAGCCTAAATCTTCCTTGGAAGTAATATGAAGTCCATACACTTTTGCAATATTTTTGAGGACACCTTCTTGGATCAAAGCAGCAGCGCCGGAGTCTGTGAGAAGGTTTTCTTCTGCACGTTGCCATACAAAACGTAAGTTATGTTGCAAAGGAAGGGTATGTTCACAAATAGCCTTCAGAGCTCCAAGGAGAATAGCTGCATGGCAGTCATGTCCGCAGGCATGCATAATACCTGGATGTTTTGAGGTAAAAGAAAGACCTGTTTCTTCTTGAATAGGCAAAGCATCGATATCGGCGCGTAGTAAAATCGTGTCATAGGTGGGATTGTGCGTGATATCAACAACGAGTCCCCCTTTTTTTTCTTCTATGGACCAGGAGAAACGGCTTTTTTTTACGATTTGTGAAACTTCGTTTTGTAAAAAAGAGAGGGTTTTTTTCTCTTGCCAACCTAGTTCAGGATATTGGTGTAGGTGGCGTCTAACTTGGGTAACATAGTCTTGGTAGTGTTTAGAGATGGTAGTTAGGGTTTCAGCCAAGGATAGCAAAGTGACCAAGCAGACTCTCCCTTGTTAACCCTCTTGAGGGGTGAATACGAAGTAGAGGGGGCAAGTCTAAGACGTGCCCTATATTAAAGTCATTAAGAAAAAGATCTTATGAGGACTAGTTTAGAGACAGTTGGATTCTTTACTGGCTCTGGAGTAGTAGGAGACAAGCTTTCTCGTGAAAAGGCTATATATCTGTTTTTTCTTCTGAAATGACTGGTATATCTGCAACTGGTGCGGTATTGTCGCCTGAAGAAACTTTAGGGAAGTGCTCTAAATGGAGATCAGTTTTTTCATTCATAGCATCCTCAAGATTGCGCTGTACATTTGGTCCTAGTAAAACATGCAGATTCCACGTCTTTTTTAGCGCATCCATATTCCTAGAATTCTTCAGAATTTTTGTGACACAAGTAGAGATTTTTTCTTCTGACGTATCTAGCAAATCCTTTGCTGCGCATTGTATGCAAGAAGGCATTTGAAATTTTTTGGGTTTTGTCATAGATGCATTTTTGAAGTCTTGTAAAGCGCTTGTGATGCGAGATTCCAATATGCCCTTTTCTGGATTACATCGAAGCATTACGAAAACAATCGTCCAAAGAATCTTTTCTTCGGCAGTAGGTAATGATCCTTGAATAGGGCGACTAGGCTTTTGATAACACTGATTACGAATGATACTTAGGATTGTATCTGATACTTCATTGTTAGGGTGTTTACATGCATCTCTTTCTATTTTCTTAAATAGAGAGTTTTCGGAGATTATAAGAGGACGATGTCCTACTGGTGTTGGGATTAAGGGTAAAGTTGTTGTCATGAATTGCCTTGAATACGTCTTTATTGGTTTTTAGGAAAAGGTAGTCTAACAGGGCAAGAGGTATTAAGAAAAGGAAAACGCAGTAACAAGCAAAGTCTATTCAGGTTAGGTTGTGAAGTCATTTTTTACTTGCTAAACAGAAGGTTTTTCAGTAGATTGAAGGGTGGAGAGGTCCTAGGTCTTCTCCTGTAACCGCAAGGGAGGTACTCTGGTAACAGATACATCCAGCTTTCAAAAGCAGGTTGTTTTTCAGCAGTAGCACTTAAGTGCTTAATAGAGAGAACTACAGCGCGTTTCTCCTGAAAGACTTCCTTAGGGCATCATAACCTCTCAAAGAGGTGAAGAAGGTGTATAGATGACATCTCTTCTTAATAAAAGCCTAAGGCGACCACCTGCTCACCTCCGCAGTCTTTCTGCCCTTACAAGTACATCTACTTGTTAAGAGCAACCTCTGCGGAGGTTTTTTTTTAACTGCTGAAAATAGTGCAGACGCTTGAGCATCTCTCTTTCAAAGCCTCTTTCTACGGGGGTGTAATAGGTTTGTTCTCCCATCTCTTTAGGAAAGTACTCTTGAGCGGAAAAACCCTCTGGCGTATCAGGGTCATAGATATACCCTTCTCCAAAGCCCATCTCTTTCATAAGCTTTGTAGGGGCATTGACGATAGTAGAGGGAGGTTGTAAGTGAGAAGTGTTTTCTGCATCTTGCTGGGCTTTTTTGTAGGCTACATACATACGGTTACTTTTAGGAGCTAAAGCTAAGTAGACAACGCAGCTAGCAAGAGCTAAATCCCCTTCAGGAGAACCTAATTGGTTGAAGGCTTCCCACGCTTGCAGAGCTATACCCATCGCTTGAGGGTCGGCAAGGCCAATATCTTCGACAGCAACTCGGACAAGGCGTCTTGCAATGAAATGAGGGTCTTCACCACCTTGGAGCATTCTAGCAAGGTAGTACAAAGAGGCTTGAGGGTCAGAGCCTCGCAGAGATTTATGCAAAGCAGAAATCAAGCGGTAGTGGCAGTCTCCATCACTGTCGTAATTGGGTCTTCTTTTTTGCAGCACCTGAGCTATATTTTCTTGAGTAAGAGAGGTAAGGGAAAGGGTTTTAGCATTTTCTAGAAGATTGCAAAGATGTCTAGCATCTCCCTGTGACTCGCGCACAAGCAAGGTTTTTACCGATGGATCTATGGATGCATGGGGAGTTTGAGCAATGTATTTATCGATAATTTTCTCTAAAGAAGCCTCAGAAAGGCTTCTGAGAGTAAGAACGCGTAGCCTGGATAAAAGGGCGCTATTGAGAGCAAAAGAAGGGTTTTCTGTGGTAGCTCCTACTAAAATCAGCGATCCTTCTTCGACATAGGGAAGGAAAAAGTCTTGCTGTGATTTGTTAAACCGATGAATTTCGTCTACAAAGATCATAAGAGGTCTTTGCGCAAACAAAGGGGAGTTTTTTCTTTGCTCTACGATTTTTTTCAGATCAGCTATGCCATGATGTATAGGACTTAGTGCATAGTACTCTAAATCAAAAGAGCTCGCATAGAGTTTGGCGATAGTTGTCTTTCCACAGCCAGGAGGGCCCCACAGCAAGATAGAGAGCGGTTTTTTAGCTTTGATAATTTGTGATAAAAGCCCCTCTTCTCCGACCACATGCTCTTGCCCTTCTACCTCTTTGAGATGTTGAGGGCGAAGCTGTTCGGAGAGAGGTCTAAAAGAAGACATAGTCAATGACACGAGTTGTTTTTGGCTATATCATACTCCTCTTTGATATTTTTTAAAGGGAGCCAGTGAGGTTTTTTACACTGATAAATGCAAAGAGGGATAGCAATCATCAGTGCAAGTCCTCCAATAAGAAAGCTTTCGTAAAAGACGAGATTACCTACCTGAAGCTGCTTGGGTGGATAGAGGGTGACTATGATAGCAAACACCGAAGAAATCATTCCCAACGAAGCGATAAACCACATCCCTTTGTGAGGATGAGGGATGCGGTAGGGGCGAGGGACGAGGGGTTTGGTATAGCGGAGTCGGATCGCTGCTGCGAACATAAAAATGTACATCACCAGATACATCTGCGCGCTAAGGGCGCTAAGGATCCAATAGGAGCTGCTGATATTGGGCATAAGTAAAAACACAAAAGAAGAGACTGTAACAATCAACCCCTGGAAGAGAAGTAAATTGGTTGGCATACCATGGCTATTTTGTTTTTGAAAAAAGATCGGAAGATTCCCATGGACGGAGGTTGTGTGCAGCGCTTTAACAGGGCCCATAATCCATGAGTTAACCTCAGCAATAGAACCGATAGCTAGCAAGAGAGCAATCACAGAGATCATCCAGGTCAAATGATACTTATCGAGCATCGTTTTAAACGCTTCCATGACACCAGAGACGAGGCTAATATCTTGCTTTGGAATGACAAAGGCAATAGATAAAGCGCCAGCTAGCAAAAGTACAAAGGTGATGGCAGCAGCAAGCAAAATCGATCTGGGGTAATTTTTCTGAGGGTTTTTAACCTCACCTGCATAACCAGAAGAAACCTCTAACCCAGCAAAGGTGAGGAAAAAACCACCCATAAAGATGATGTTATCAAAGTTATGAAAGTTCGGGAGGATAGAAGATGCGGTTGCGTGGATTTGCACGGGGTGACCTTGGGAGACCCAGGCTATGGCGAGCAAGATGATGATCGCTCCTGGAAGAAGTGTTCCTATGATCACTCCAATAGTGCTGACGATACTAGAGGTTCTGATGCCTCGATAGTTGACAATGGTCATTCCCCAAAAAACAATCAAGACAACAGCTAAGATAAAGTACTTATTTGCAGCAAGCCATGTTGTGCCAAAAGCGTACGCTAGGGTGGCGGCTACAAAAGATAAAATGGCGGGATACCAAGAGACGTTATGAACCCATTGCATCCAGATGGCGAAAAAACCCCATCTATCTCCAAAAGCTTCTCGAACCCATACATAGATACCCCCTGATTTGGGCCAGCCGGTAGCTAGCTCCGCAGAGACTAAAGCGCAGGGGATCAGAAAACCTATACCTACGATCAAAAAGAAAAAAATAGAGCTCCAACCAAATTCTGCAATGAGAGGAAGGTTGCGTAAGCTCGCCATGATGGCTACATTAGACATAGCCAGCACAAAGATAGGGATAACGCGCTTTGGTGTGTTAAGAGCTTGAGTAATCAATGTAAAGACCTTATGTTATGATGATAATCTCCTACTCCATAAACTATTTTGTCTTAAAATAGAAGGAGTAAGTTTTTGCAGAGGTGAGCAAACTCTCTTCCTTAGAATCAAATAAAGTAGTTAAATGAAAAGCGTGGTCATCTTTTGCATATGCATATAAGACAGGATCACAAAGTGCTAATTTTTTGAGGAGTCACACCATATGGCACCAGAAAAAAAACCTGAAAAAAAACCAGAACAAGGACATAAACATACAGGAGGCTGCTGCGGTTCTTCTGGATGGGATAAATCCAAAAAGCAAGAACAGCCGAATAAAAAACCTCAAGGCAAATAATCTGTGAAAAAAAACCTAGGCTACTAACGTCTAGGTTTTTTTTGTCTTTTAGGGATGTTTTTCAAGCCATGCAATAATTGCGTCAGACTCATAGAGAGCTTTTCCATTGATGACAAGACAAGGCACTTGAGATTTCCCTCCGATGCGGATGAGTTCTGCACGTACAGCGGGATCAGAGGTGTTTTTTGTAGCGATAGTACGCCCTTGTTGATTGAGGTATTTGGTGACCTTGTGGCAATAGGGGCACTTGGAGTTGACATAGAGTACGAGTTCACAACCATTTTTAGGGCAAGAAAAAGAGTTTTCTTGGTGAGAACTCTCTTTGGCTAAGCACGAGAGAGAAAAACTTATAGTAAGACAAGCTATCATGAAGATTCTTAAATACATAAGCAAAACCCTTTTTTTCACACTTTGTGTCTATTAAAGCTTTACAATCACTATGCTTGCAAGATACTCTCTCTTGAGAGAGTTCATTTTTTCATCAGCTAGCGTATGTTTTGCATTATAGATCTTACCTTGAATCTTGGCACGAGATGTTTGTTTGAACATGTCAATCTCGTCTTAAACCCAGGTGTTTGCTATGGCCTTGTAGGAGCTAACGGAGCTGGTAAGACAACATTTTTGAAAGTCATCACCGGAGAAATTTCTCCCACCTCAGGGGAAATTGTTAAACCCAAACAGATGAGCGTAGGTGTTCTTAGACAAGACTACTATCATTTTGAAAAAACAAGAATTATCGATGTTGTTGTGATGGGTAGAGAGCGTCTTTGGAAGGTGGTAGAGGCTAAGAGGCTTCTTGTGGAAAAGGTAGACTTTTCCAATGAAGATGGAGAGAAATTAAGCTCTTTGGAAGAGGTGTTTGCTTTTGAAGGGGGATATGAAGCAGAGAGTCAAGCAGCAAGTATTCTCGAGGGGTTGGGGATTCCACAGCACAAGCACGAGATGCCCTTATCAGCGCTCTCTGGTGGGTATAAACTTCGCGTTCTTTTAGCGCAGCTGCTGTTTTTTGGTCCCGATTTGCTACTCTTAGATGAACCGACAAACTATCTAGATATCGTCTCCATAGCCTGGCTAGAAACCTACTTGCAAACGTGGAAGGGGGCAGTTGTTGTTTGCTCTCATGATCGGTCGTTTTTAAATCACGCTTGCACAGAAATTCTTGATATCGATTACAAAAAAGTTACCGTATACAAAGGGAATTACGACTCTTTTGAAGAGCAAAAAATAGAGCAATCTCTGCAGAGGGAAGCTCTTTTGGAGGGGTTTGATAAAAAGCAGCAGCATATGCAGAGCTTTGTAGATCGATTTCGCGCTAAATCTTCAAAAGCTAAACAAGCGCAATCTCGTGTTAAGGCGCTACGTCGTCTTGAGGAAGAGAAAAACGCACATCATTTAGCTCCCTCATGTAGGCAATATCCTCATTTTCAATTTGCGCTTTCCTCTCGTAGTGGTGTCATCCCTTTAGAAATCAAGGGAATTGAAAAAGCCTTTGGCGCTCATCAGGTGCTAAAAAAGGTTTCTCTTGAGGTGCACCGTGGAGATCGTGTAGCTATTGTTGGCCCTAATGGTGTGGGTAAATCGACCCTTCTGGAAATTCTCATGGGCCGCTTGCAAGCAGATGGGGGGGAGTGCACGTGGGCATCTGGCGTGCAACTGGCCTATTTTCCTCAGTACTTTGCAAGGGAGTTAGCAGGTTTTACACAGATGCTAGAATATCTAGCGTATAAACATCCAACCGCCTCTGAGCAGCAACTACGCTTTGCTTTGGGAAAAATGCTTTTTTCGGGGGATGATATGCACAAGCGCATAGAAGATCTTAGTGGTGGGGAAAAAGCCCGCCTTGTGATGGCAAATATTACGCTCTCTTCTCATAACGTACTTTTGCTAGATGAACCGACAAATCACTTAGATTTAGAGGCCTGTGAAGCTTTGCAAGAAGCTTTGTGCGAGTATGAAGGAACTGTTATTTTTGTCAGTCACCAGCGTTATTTTATTGAGCATGTAGCTACACGTGTTTTTGAGATTACAACAACAGGTGTCTATGATTTTCGAGGTAGCTATGAGGAATATGTAGAAAGAAGAGAAAAAGATTACTTAGACAAAATGCAAGCGTCAAGGCAACCTGTTGAAAAACAGAAAGTTACAAAAGATCTCCCTTCTGGTAACTCTAGAGAAAAGCAAAAGCTGACTAAGCAACTTCAAGAGTTAGAAACTCTTTGCCAAGCCAAAGAATTAGAGTTGCAGCTGCTTCTTGAAGAGATAGGAGCTGAAAGATTTTATACCGAAGTGTCCGCCGAGCAGCAGAAGAGAAAACTCCAGAAAAAAGAAGAGCTAGAAGTGTTATTAGCGAAGCTTTATGTAGAATGGGACAAGTTACTCAATGAGTAAAAAAAAGATGGTTTCAGAATACTAATAACACAACATTTTGTTATTAAGGGAGATAAAGTTTTCTTGTTTTTGTAACTGATTCGAGTTTAGTTGATTGTATATTTGTTCTTATTTTTCCATTGTTTTTCATAAATACATCATTTTTTTTATTTTAACAAACAAAAAAAACGAAAGAATTTTACATAAGTACAACCCATTTTGGATGTATTGAGGGGTGTTTTTTTTGCTTAATTAACACAATTATAAAAATTTAATTACGTTTTTTATTTCAAAATTAATTAATTTAATTGTATATTAAGAATCGTAGGGAGTGATTAGTTTGTTAGTGCAATTCACTACTTCTAAAGTTCCTACTTGGTAATACCAGCTAAGGAGAAAATAAAAATGGCAACTAAAAGAAGAAAAGCGAAGAGAAAGTCTCCTGCTAAGACAGCAGTGAGATCTAGATCTCGCAGAAAAACAACTGCGAAGAGAAAAACAGCTCGCAGAACAAAAAGAAAAGTGGCTGCTAAGAAAAAAACTGTTCGCAGAAAAAAAAGAAAAACAGCTGCTAAGAAAAAAACAACTGCTAAGAGAAAAACAGCTCGCAGAACAAAAAGAAAGACAACTGCTAAGAAAAAAACATCTAAGCGCAAAGCTGCGTCTAGACCAAAAGCTAGACGACGCAAATCACGAAGAAAAGCAAAAGAACTTGTCAACGTTCTCTAAGCTTTCCTTCTATAGATCTTACCTACAAGCCCTGGAAGGCATCAGGGTAGGATCTTCAGGTCGTATCGAGCAAGTTCAGGGGCTTGCTCGATTTTTTTTTAAGAAAAAGAGAAAATTCCTTCAGCAATAAGCTCTTTTAAGGGTTTACGCTCTTTGGGATGTTCCTCTTTTTGCATAGCAGCACTTAAAGAATCTAAAGAGCCTCTTTTACCAATAGCGATCATAGCTTCTACTTCATAAACGTCGGGGATTTGCAAGGTAGAGCGCGCTTTGTCATAATCAAACCCAGCCATGCCATGGATAGCAAGACCTCTTGCAAAGCCTTCTAAGGCTAAATTTTCCCAGGCAGCACCTGTATCATAGCTGTGGGTTCGTCCTGGTTTACCATTATGCGAGAAGAGTTTTCTAGAGATCACAAGGACTAAAACAGAGGCTTGTTTTGCCCATGCCTGGTTGAGCGGTACAAGAAGGTTAAAAAGCGTCTCCCAGTGTTTGGTGGCTCTTTTGGCATAGATAAACCTCCAAGGTTGCTCATTATAGGAGGAGGGGGCCCATCTAGCTGCTTCAAAGAGAGGTATGAGCTCTTCATCTGTCAAAGGCTCTCCATTCATAGCTCGGGGAGACCATCTCTGTTTAATTAGCTGCTGGATGGTATGCGTCGTTTTTTCCATAATAT
>Ga0172362_10000510_pt1 | contig 31802 bp, 27 predicted proteins | sample LakKivs1_kivu2a2_FD_114534 | JGI IMG/M metagenome (GOLD analysis project Ga0172362, IMG submission 114534) | Sediment microbial communities from Lake Kivu, Rwanda - Sediment s1_kivu2a2 | ecosystem: Environmental > Aquatic > Freshwater > Lake > Sediment | place: Rwanda: Western Province, Lake... | reverse complement strand
GTTCCTGGAAGTAACCGGCTTCCCCGGCACTCTTACACAAGATAACATAACCGGGATTGTGGTGCATTCCGACATGCAGCCGACAGGAACCTATGAATGCTCCAACCCGTTGGTGAACCAGCTTCATCACAATATAGTCTGGGGCCAGAAGGGCAACTTTGTTGATGTTCCGACTGACTGTCCCCAGAGAGATGAACGTCTTGGCTGGACAGGTGATGCACAGGCATTCAGCAGAACTGCGGCTTTCAATTTTGATGTATCATCATTCTTTACAAAATGGCTCAAAGATGTTGCACTTGATCAGAAGCCAGGAGGAGAAGTACCTGATGTTATTCCGGACATTCTTAACAGGCAGGATGCAAAAACAGCACAGCCATCTGCAGGCTGGGGAGATGTCGCGGTAATTGCTCCGTGGACCATCTACACAGTTTATGGCGATAAAAGATTGCTGGAAACCCAGTATCCGAGCATGAAAAACTGGGTTGAATATATAAGGAATAAAGCAGGCGAATCTTTTCAGTGGAAAGGCGGAAGCAAATATGGTGACTGGCTTTTCTATCATCCGCCTGTAAATAATCATACGGAGGCTGACGGATATACCGAACCTGATTTTATTGCAACTGCCTATTTTGCATATTCTGCATCCCTGCTTGCTATTGCTGCAAGGGAACTTGGCAAAACTGAAGATGAGAAATTCTATACAGATCTGTTCAATAAAATTAAGAATGTATTTATACAGGAATACGTCACTCCTGCAGGACGGGTAGGAACCTGTTCCCAGACATCATATATCCTCGCACTTAAGTTCAATCTTCTTCCCGATGATCTCAGAGATGAAGCTGCCAGGTTCCTGGTTCAGGATATAAAGGGAAGAAGAAATCACCTGTCAACAGGATTCCTTGGTACTATATATATATGTCATGAGCTGACCAGAGCAGGATATACAGATGTCGCATATGATCTCCTTCTCCAGGAGACTTATCCGTCGTGGCTTTATCCGGTCAAGATGGGAGCCACAACGATCTGGGAAAGATGGGACGGGCAGAAGACCGACAGCACTTTCCAGGATGCCGGTATGAACTCTTTCAATCATTATGCGTATGGCGCTATCGGTGACTGGATGTACAGGGTATCGGCAGGAATAGAGACAGTGACGCCCGGCTACAAGAATTTATTGATTGAGCCGCGGCCGGCAAAGAATCTTTCTTATGCCAGAGCAGCATTTGAAAGTCCGTATGGATCAGTTGCTTCAGGATGGGAAAGGAAAAACGGGAAAATCCTCATCAATGTCACCATACCTGCAAATACTAAAGCAACCATCTTCTTTCATGTTGATGGTCCTTCCGGAATAACTCAGAACGGAATGCCCCTGAAGGATGCAAAGAATGATTTTATTATTGCTGAGGAGACCCGGTCGGGAAAGAAGATCGGTCTCGTAAGAGGTTCCGGTAATTATGTTTTTGAATATACTGAACCTGAATAATCCCTGCGACCGGCCAGCTGAATGATCTTCCTTGAGAACCACCTGGGCGAATTTGCTGCTCTGCTGACTGCAATCTTCTGGACAGTCAGTGCCCTTGCGTTTGAATCGGCAAGCAACAGACTTGGATCTGTGCCGGTAAATATTCTCAGGCTTTTAATAGGATTTGCATTCCTGTCAATCCTTAACCTGATCAGAAGGAATATGCTGCTCCCTTCTGACGCCAGTGCCGAGAACTGGTTCTGGCTTACGTTGTCCGGCCTTGTCGGATTTGTTTTCGGCGATCTTTTTCTTTTCAAATCATACACAATAATAGGTTCAAGGTTTTCTATGCTGATAATGACACTGGTCCCTCCCATGACTGCCCTGTTCGGCTGGATAATAATGAGAGAAAACCTGACCTTACTGAATTTTCTGGGCATGACCCTTACATTTACAGGGATTGCTATGGCAATATTTTCGAGAAGCGGAAACGGGGAAAAGCTGAAGCTGAAGCTTGCACCAGTTGGTGTCATATATGCCCTGGGAGGAGCTCTAGGTCAGGCTCTTGGATTAGTGCTGAGCAAATTCGGGATGATGGATTATGATCCTTTTTCTGCGACTCAGATTCGCATAATTGCGGGAATCGCAGGATTCATAATATTGGTGACTATTATGAGAAGATGGAGCAGTGTTGCATCCGCAACCGGGGATGCAAAAGGAATGAAAGCACTTACTCTTGGAGCTTTCTTCGGACCTTTCCTTGGTGTATCATTTTCACTGCTTTCGGTGAAATACACCAAAACCGGAATTGCATCAACAATAATGGCGCTTACCCCGATCTTCATTCTTGTCCCGGCTTTCTTCATGTACAGGCAAAAGGTTACAATTCCTGAAATAATCGGATCTGTCGTAAGTGTTTGCGGTGTGGCACTTTTCTTTATATAAGCTGAAAAATGAGCCCTGAAGAAATAAAGAACAGAATTCCGTTTGCTGAAATACGCATTGCAGCATCCCGGTCGGGGGGGCCTGGCGGTCAGAACGTGAATAAAGTCAATACAAAGGTGGAGTTGAGGTTCAATGTCATTAAATCAGATTTTCTGACAGATTCTGAAAAACAATTGATAACGGTTCGGCTCAGAAGCAGGATCAATGATAATGGCGATCTGTTAATTATTTCACAATCGGAAAGGTCTCAGCTTCAGAACAGGAAGAAAGCTGAAGAAAAGCTGTTTCATCTGCTGGCAAAAGCTCTGACAGAACGAAAAAAGCGTAAACCGACAAAACCGACAGAAGCTTCCAAAGTCAGACGGATTGAGAAAAAGAAAAGGCACAGCATTAAAAAGAAATTACGGAAAAAGTCTGGTCGGGATGAGGTATAATTGCTGAATAGTGGTGTAATAAGAAGATTGCTTCGTACCACTTTCACAGGACTCGCAATGACTGCAATCCTGAATAACCAGCAACCAGGAACAAGTAACCAGCAACCAGTTAAACTTCCTTCAGCTTCCACCTGCCCCTTCTGAATACCATGAATGCAGTCAGTGTCATGATTGTTTCGGCAATTACTATTGCAATGAAGACGCCGTTCTCATTAAGTCCTGATCTGAGAGCGAGAAAATATGCAAGAGGAATCTCAATGATCCAGTAAGCAAAGAAGTTTATCATGAGGGGTGTTGTAGTATCCCCTGCTCCGTTAAATGAGTTGGCCAGGACCATGCCCAGTCCATACACGATGAATCCCATACTGATAATTCTCAGGCAATCTGTTCCGGCTTTCAGAACTGCCTGGTCGTTGATAAAAAGATTAATGAATGTTTCAGGAAATACAACCATTATAATACCAACTATTCCCAGAAGGATAGTATTTATCCAGCCGGTTATCATAACTGAACGTTCAGCCCTTTCGGGTTTCCCTGCTCCAAGATTTTGTCCGACCAGGGTTGATGCGGCATTGCTTATTCCCCATGAGGGAAGAAGGATGAAATTGATGATCCTGATAGCGATAGTATAACCCGCGACAATTTCGCTTCCAAAGATTGATATTATTCTTACGAGCGCGATCCAGCTTGATGTGCCAATAAGATTCTGGCCTATGCTGCCGAGAGATATCCTTATAAGCCGCGAAATGATCCTGAAATCAATCCCGAAATGTTTTACGGAAATCTCAATTCGTTTTTTACCGAATAACAAAAGCCAGATCTGGTACAACACTGCTATGCCGCGCCCTGTGGTTGTTGCAACAGCAGCTCCTTCAATGCCCATCTCTGGAAAAGGACCGATCCCGAATAAAAGGCAGGGATCCAGTATCATGTTTATTAAATTGCCGATAAACAGTACCCTCATGGCTACCGCAGCATCTCCGGCACTTCTGAAAATTGCATTGATGATGAAAAGCATCATCACCACTATATTGCCTGCCAGTACAATAGTTGCATATCCTGACATTTCATTCACAATCACAGGAGAAGCACCCATAAGATCAAGGAGATCTTTTGCGAATATTGCACCCGGTATGGCGATGATAACAGAAACAATGACTCCTGTCAGAATAGCCTGGACAGCCGTCCGGGATGCCTGATCATGTTTTTTTTCTCCGATCCTTCTGGAGACAAGCGATGTTGTTGCTGTTGCAAGGCCCAGTGAAATTGCATAGACAACTGTCAGTAATGTTTCTGTCAGACCAACGGTTGCAACAGCATCGGAACCAAGTTTTGAAACAAAGAAAATATCGACGATGACAAATATCGATTCCATTATCATTTCAAGCACTGCCGGTATCGAAAGAAGAAGGATAGCACGGCTCAGCTTTCCCTCAGTAAAATCCTGTTCCGTACCTGCAACAGCTTCTTTCAGATCATTAAAAAAAGATCTGATTGCCGGTTTGCCTGGTATGATACTGAAATGATTCATTGATTTACGTAATGTCATTTTTCATCGAGACACAAAAATATTTCATTTTTTTTTATCCGGGATGAATGACAAAACTATTCCGGCATCATTATTGATAAATACAATTTCAAAATTCAGAAAATGGAAGAAAACTGTTTAACTGAAGATGAAATAAAAATTGAACGAAAATGCAAGGTCAAAAAAATAGAATTGAGATACAAGAGTTGCTCAAAAACATGCATCAATTAATATGCATATTATCAGCAAATTGTATGACAAGGAATTTTAGCATGGGAAAATGCGTGTTAATAAAATCGTATTTGTGTTAATATTTCCGGGGGTCAGGTGATACAACATATTTATAGAATATATATTTTCGCCGAAATTAAAATTTTTAAATAACCAATAAGAAACAGAAAAAAGAAAAGGTGAATTACATTCATCATCTGCTATGAACGCTAACAATAATGAGGCTACGGCGCTCCACGGTGAGAGCCGCCTCGTGGGTTGCTCTTCAGACGAAGAGCCTGGCGCGAAAACCATGTTAATTTCGCAAGACGTAATCCCCAACAAGTCAGTTAGCAACCGAAGTTCGGAGTTCATGCACCGCTACTTCCCCCTGACAACTTTAGACTCCTGGAATGATTGGAAATGGCAGCTCAGAAATTCCATTACAAGTATTGATGAGCTGAAGAAGATCATGAAATTATCCGAAAAGGAAATTATGGCTATCAATAATCTGAAAGGCCGGCTTCCTATGAGGATAACTCCGTATTTTGCATCGCTCATCTATCAGACCGCATACTCTCATCCGTTGCGGCGAAATGTTATTCCTGTCGTGGAAGAACTTCTTCAGAGCAGTACGGAGCAATCTGATCCCTTGCACGAAAAATCTTATTCGCCTGTCAAGGGTATAGTTCACAGGTATCCCGACAGGGTTCTTTTCACTGTAACCCAGGTATGTTCGAATTACTGCAGATACTGTACGCGTTCGCATTCAGTCGGAAAGCTGGACAAACTCGGACGGCAGGATTTTGAAAAGGCATTTGCCTATATCGCTGCTCATAAAGAGGTCCGTGATGTCCTTATAAGCGGCGGTGATCCGCTTACGCTGAATGATGAAACACTGGAATATCTGTTATCAAATATCAGAAGCATTGAGCATGTGGAGATAGTGCGTATCGGGACCAGGATACCGGTAGTTATGCCGATGAGGATAACTGACAGCCTGGTCAGCATGCTTAAGAAATATCATCCGCTGTTTATCAGCTTGCATTTCTCTCATCCTGGTGAAATAACTGAAGAATGTGCAGAGGCATGCATCAAGCTTGCCGACAACGGATTTCCGCTTGGCAGCCAGACCGTGCTTCTTAAAGGAATAAATGATAATGTTCCTGTCATGAAGGAGCTGATGCACAAACTTCTTATGATAAGAGTAAGACCTTATTATTTATACCAGTGCGACCTTATACCCGGATCGGGGCATTTCCGCACAACTGTAAAGAAAGGTCTTGAGATAATGAAAGGCTTAAGAGGCTTCACCAGCGGTTACGCGGTACCTACATTTGTTGTCGACGCTCCCGGCGGCGGAGGAAAGATACCTCTGATCCCGAATTATGTCGTTGAGCATAACAGCGAAAAAATAGTACTGCGAAACTACAAGGGTGTCCTTTGCGAATACCCTGAGAAATAAATTGTTTTTAATGAAAGTTGGTTTGACTTTTGACCTGCGGTCATGGTATCTTGATCGCGGTTATTCTATGGAGGATACTGCTGAATTTGACAAGCAGGCTACCGTTGATGCACTTGAGGATGCATTGAAAAAAATGGGATTTGAAACAGAGCAGGTTGGCAGCTGCTTTCAGCTGATAGACGCCCTGGCTGCAGGAAAAAGATGGGACCTGGTGTTTAATATTGTTGAAGGCCTTTATGGCGACGGAAGGGAATCTGTAGTACCTGCAATTCTCGACCAGTACCAGATCCCGTATGTTTTCAGCGGGCCGGTAGTCCTCGGGATCTCACTGAACAAATATCTTACAAGGCTTATTGTTTCGGCAGCCGGAGTGCCGGTCAGTCCGGGTATGCTGATAAACTCGAAAGAAGACATAGCAAAATGCAGGCTGGAATATCCGCTGTTCATAAAACCGGTTTCCGAAGGCACCGGTAAAGGGATTACCGAAAAAAATATTCTAAGATCGCCTTCCGAACTTAAGGAGGTCGCAGAATGGCTGCTGACCAGATTCAACCAGCCGGCCCTTGTTGAGGAATATCTTCCGGGACGGGAATTCACTATAGGTGTAATTGGCTCGGGAGACGATGCTGTTGCAATAGGCGGGATGGAGATTGAGTGCAGGGATAACCTCCCCTACTCTGTCGAGTTCAAGGAAAACTACCAGGAATTCTGCAGGTATCTTCCTATGCCCGGAGATTTCTGGGAAGAATGTAAAACCGTTGCGCTTAATGTCTGGAAAGCCCTCGGGGCAGTGGATGCAGGACGTGTGGATGTCAAAGCAGACAGGCATGGAAAAATGTGTTTCATGGAAGTTAATCCCCTCGCAGGATTGCATCCTATAGATTCCGACCTTCCCATACTTTCAAGACTCACAGGAATAGACTATCAGTCGCTGATGGAAATGATAATGAAATCAGCACTAAAAAGACACAGGCTGTCATTATGATCCTGAAAAAATGCTGCATCATTTATAATGAACCTGGGGAAAATGCCCTTCCGGATGAGCTTGATGTTCTCGACCAGGCAGAATACATCGGGAATACCCTGATTGAGCTTGGTATCTCTGTCAGCCGGAAAGGAATTACCACGGATTTTATGAATGAATTGAAAGAACTTGCTGAAAGCGAACCCGGTTTTGTCTTTAACCTTGTCGAATCCATAAACAATAAAGGCGAACTATGTTATTTTGTTCCGGCCTTGCTTAACATGTATTCAATCCCGTATACAGGCAATCCGGTCGAAGCAATGTTTAATACGACGAGCAAAGCCATCACGGGAAGAACACTGAAAAATGCACGTATAAAAAATCCTTCAGGCTTCACCCCTTCAGAATACAAGAAGCTGGTTTCAGGTAAAAAATATATAATTAAACCGGTGTGGGAAGACGGATCGATGGGTATCACAAGTGAAAGCGTTTTCACCTTTAATCCGGATTCAGAGACCAGACTGAAAGAGTACAGGGACACTCACTGGCTCATTGAAGAATATATAGACGGAAGGGAGTTTAACATAAGTCTTTTGTCCGGTGACAGGGGGCCTGAAGTACTGCCTCCTGCAGAGATGGTTTTTCACGGCTATCCCGACGATATGCCTAAAATAGTTGATTTCAGGGCAAAGTGGGAAACGCAAACTTTTGAATATAAAAATACACGGCGTGAATTCCCGGGTGACAGGCTTAATCCTTCTCTCAAAAAGAAGATATTATCTGCTGCCCTTAGATGCTGGAAGGTATTCGGTCTGAGAGGGTATGCCAGGGTGGACATGCGTGTTGACAATAATGATATACCTTATGTGATAGAGGTTAACGCCAATCCATGCATATCGCCTGACAGCGGTTTTGTGGCAGCCACAAAAGCAGCAGGATTATCATTTGCGGAAGTTATACAAAGAATTATCAAAGATTTAAACATCTGATCAATGGCTGAAATATCTGCAGGCATCAGGCACGGCGACATTAAAAGAATCGAGGAAATAGTCCGGTCTACCGGATTCTTTTACGAATTTGAGATTGCCACGGCAGTTGAAATTGCTGAAACCACAGTTTCAGATGGAATGGAAAAAAGCGGATATTTCTGGCTGAAGGTCTCAGATGAAGACGGCATTGCTGCTTTCGCGAATTATGGTAAAAATCCATTTTCGGTCCATTCCTGGGATCTGTACTGGATAGCAGTTCATAAGAATTCAAGAAACAGGAAACTCGGATCAGTTTTGCTGAAAGCCGTTGAAGATGATGTAAGAAAAAGAGGCGGAAAGATTCTCTGGATAGAAACATCCGGAAGACCTCTTTATGCTTCAACTGAGGGATTCTATGTGAGAAATGGTTATACGCTTGCGGCCAGCCTGAAAGACTTTTATGGCCCTGATGATCCTAAACAAATTTATTCAAAAGTACTCTAGGATTCTTTTTGTAATAACTCAACCATCAAAAGACTTATACAACAGTTCTCCTGGCCAGCAACAAAGATAGACTGATTCACTTGATCAGGTTAGCACTGTAGTATTCCGGCCTTCCGGTTACCTCCTCACCAAGCCAGTCTGGTTTTTCAAAATGTTCTGATTCTGACTCAAGCTCCAGCTCGGCTATCACGAGACCTTCATTTTTGTCATGAAATTCATCAACTTCGAAAGTATTGCCGCCAGAAGGGACCAGATATCTTGTCTTTACAACCCGCCCCGGGATGCATATCTGCATCATTTCATGTGCATCTTTAACCGGAATATCTGTCTCCCACTCGTTCCTGGATATCGAGGTTCCTGAAGGTCTGCCCTTTATTGTGAGGAAAGCCTTCTGATCCGAAATCCTCAACCGGATAGTTTTATCCATATCGATACAGAGATAGGTCTGGATTATTTCGAGTTTCCGGATTGCCAGATGCCTGAATTCACCTTTTACAAGAAATTTTCGTTCAGTTTCGACAGCCATTTTTTCTTATAAAGTTAGGAATATCCGGAGAAATGATTCTGTCAGCATATATAATGAGTTACAATAAGCTGCGATTCACTTTGAGAAAATTAAACCGCCAGTATATTAAAATTATCAACAAACGTCAATTATTTTTTTAAATATTTAAGGATTATTCAATAAAATATCTTAAATTTGGTATTAACTCATAAAGATGCTTAAATACAAAAACTCTTGTGTCGTTTGTGAGCAGAAGTAGTTTTGGTTTAGGTTTAGGGGGTAATTAGGTAGTAGGGCTGTCAGTATCAACGACAGCCCATTTTTTATAATATTGAGAATGAATGTTAAAATTGAATCAGGCTGGAAGTCGAGATTAAAGAGCGAGTTTGAAAAAGATTATTTCAAAAATCTTATACAATTCGTAAGGGAGGAATACAGGACAAAAACGATTTATCCGCCGGGAGGGCTGATCTTTAATGCTTTTAATATATGTCCTTTCGACAGGGTTAAAGCTGTCATTATCGGGCAGGATCCTTACCACGGCCCCGGTCAGGCACATGGATTATGCTTTTCAGTCAGGGATGGCATTGAATTTCCGCCAAGCCTGATAAACATTTTCAAAGAGATAGAATCAGATCTTGGCTTCAGACCTGCTCCATCGGGAGACCTTACACGATGGGCTGAACAGGGTGTGTTACTGCTTAATGCGACTCTGACCGTAAGGGCTCATCAGGCCGGCTCACACCAGAGAAAAGGATGGGAAGAGTTTACCGATGCTGCAATATACAGGCTGAACCATGAAAAAGACAACCTCGTTTTCTTTCTCTGGGGTTCGTATGCCCATATAAAAGGCGAATCAATCGACAGGTCGAGACATCTCGTACTCGAATCCGTTCACCCCTCCCCCCTTTCAGCGGCACGCGGCTTCTTCGGTAATAAACACTTCAGCCGGTGCAACGAGTACCTTAAGAAACACGGACTGGAGCCAATTGACTGGAGGTAGAAACAAATAGTTTAGCATCTAAACTATTTTATTCAGGGCTTTGGTTATGGTCTCAGCAAGATCGTCAGTGTCTTCGTACCCGCATGATAACCTTATCATTCCGGGTTCGTGGTATTTGGCTCCCCAAACTGATTCCACCGGCAGGAGAATCGATCTTGGATCACCGAGTGACGGAATAAGCTTTATCTTACCGGATACCGCTTTAATGAAACTGTCTCTCCTCTTTTTCTTTTCATCTCCGGTTTCTCCTTTGAAGTCAAAAGTTACCATACCTCCGAATCCTCTGCCGCCAAACAGGCTTTCCGCTTCAGTATGTGTCGGGTGCTGTGTCAGACCGGGATACCATAAACGGCCGATCTTTTCGGATCCGGCCAGTAGATCTGCAATCACAGCGGCATTGTAGCATTGTTGCCTGAATCTCAGTTCAAATGTCTGAACCTGGGTATGAAGCCTGTATGCATCATCAGCCGACAACATATGACCGACAAATTTCCTGTACTCTATAGCCGCCTTCATTATGCCGGGATCATCCCCGCAAATTACCCCCGCTGTTATATTACCGTGCCCGGAAAAATATTTTGTCGCGCTGTATATCACGATATCAGCTCCGCTTTTAAGAGGCTTCCACAGATAGGGAGTGGCAAATGTATTGTCCACAACTACTTTTGATCCGTATTTTTTTGCGATTTCGATAATATGGTCAGCATCAGGTACTATCAGCATGGGATTGGAAACAGATTCGATATAGACGAATTCCGGTTTCATTGAGATAACCAGAGCTTCAAAGGCAGCCGTATCGTATTTTTCATTAACAGGTTCAAAACTCCTTATATCCAGGCCTCTCCGCTTCTTAAGCACTGTTTCGGCAAAGGATATTGTACCTCCATAAATTTCACTGAAGAAAAGCCATGGACTCTTATTTATTCCCGCCTGGAATATCGATACTGCAATGTCGATCGCGGACATTCCCGACTGGGTAAGCAATGCCCACGATGAACCCTCAAGCTTCATAATCTCTTCTTCTGCAGCGACTACTGTCGGATTGCGGTATCGCGAATAGATATACATTTCAGGCACTCTTTCCGGGTCTGTCTCGCTGTTAAATGCCTCTGCTGCAGTTCCTGCATCATACAGTTCAAATCCCACATCCCTGTAGACCGGCATCCGGGAACTGTTAATATCCTTTTTTTTCATTTAAATAAGATTTAGTGTATCCTGAAATTGTCGTTTTAATATTTACCGGATCAAAGTCGTAATAGAATAGTATCCTGTCAATCATCTCTCCCATGATGAATATGAATGTCATCAGCGGATCGCTTACAGGAATTCCTTTAATCATGATCATCATTACTACAAATAACAGAGCCAGCCTTAAAAATCTGAAGCCGAAGGTTCCCGGGTAATCTTTATCTGAGATCATGTACCAGATCCCTGATACAAGTTTTAAACTTCCTATAAAATAGAATGAAGCTGTCATCCCGGAGAGAAACGATCCTATAAGCAGGCCTGTCAGAAATGTCTGTCCGCTGTGAAAGAGCAGTCTGACCCGTCTGTCTGCGAATGTGTAAACTGAATCAATAATAATCAGATAAACAAGTCCTGCAACAGCTGCCGTAATTATGAGTCCGCTGTTCTCCTTATACAGCGCAGATGCTGAGATTAACAGATAAACAATATAAGCGCCTATCTCCCTGCTCAGCGGAGATTTGAGGATGTTGGTCAAAGATCTCCATGCCCTGAGTTTTTTCCCAAGGTGTAACAACGAGACTATGCCTGCCAGGATTGTACAAGAAAGGATCAGGAAGTTGTTTATAACATGGTCTGAGATAGCCTGTGAGAAGATCATGCCTGCTGATAATGCCGACAGGAAGCTGAATAATGCCAGGCTCCACTCCCCGGCTATGTTTTTTCGACTTTCCTTTAAAGGAGGGTTGTCATGGCTGAAAATGTCATTTGGTATTATTCTCAGCGGTTCGGGTGAAGGATTACCGCGTAATGCAACCGACGGATCCAGGTTTTTGTCAGGCATCCAGGAATACCTGCCGTTATCCGGTTTTTCAGGAATCTCCCCGTATTGCAGTGCAGCCGTAGGGCATGCTGATGCACACGCAGGATTGCCGCCATCCTTAAGTAATTCAAAACACAAATTGCATTTCAAAAATATATTTCTGCTTGTCTCCTTTTTCGGTGAATCATAGGGGCAGTTCCAGGTGCAATAATTGCATCCGAGACATTTGCTTTCGTCCAGAAGAATTGCACCTGTAGTTGCTTTCTTATAGAATGCGCCGGCCGGACATCCGTACAGGCAGGCAGGTTTTTCGCAATGATTGCAGGCCATTGACAGGCCGACAACAGGGATGGAGCATAATGCTCCGGGATTGATCTGGTAAATCAGGCGCGGTTTCACAGACCACCTGTTTTCAATGATACATCCGGCGCTGCAGGCATTGCAGCCTGTACAAAGATCATGATTGAATATGAATCCCCTGCGCATGATCAGCCTGCTTTTTCAACTTCAACTCTCGTATCATGGAATGCTGCTCCGTAGCCCATATCCGTAACCACCGGACTTATAAGTGCATTACTTCCGCCTCCCTCGCTGAGCCAAACGCCATTTGGTATGGAAACAATTCCCCGTGGCACCCTGTTTGTTATTGCGACGGTGCTAAAAAATTCTCCTTTATCATTAAATATCCTTGCATGATCACCGTCTGAAATATTCCTTTCGAAAGCGTCAAATGGTGAGATCTCAAGGACCGGTTCAGGTGTCGTTTCCCTTATTATTCCCAGGTTACCGAACTGAGAATGAATACGGCTTCCCGTGTTGGGTGTAAGCAATACAACAGGATATTTTTTCTGTTTCTCTGAATACTCAACCGGGTTAAATTCAGGGAGAGGTGATATCCCCCATTTTTGTGCGGCCAGGGAAGAATACAATTCGATCTTTCCGGAAGGAGTTTCGAACCGCATGCTGCTGTAGGCGATCTTTTCGAGTCCGGGTGCAAGTACCGGGCCCTTGCGAAGATCGTCAAGAGTTAATTCTGAATAATCCCGGATCCTTTCTTCAAGCCATCTTTCAATATTCTCATTTCCGGGTTCAGGGATAAGCTTTTTATCGATATTCATACCCAGCTTCACGGAAATGTGATAATATATCTCACTATCCGGGATTATTTCACCGGAAGGTTTGAGCACGGCCGGTTTGAGCTGAACATAAGGTGACCAGTATGAGCTGATTATATCGCTTTGCTCGAAAATATCTTTTGCAGGCAGGACAATATCTGCAATAGCTGCAGTGTCGGTCATGAACTGATCAACGACAACATTGAATTCCAGGTTTGAGAACGCCTTGGCCACATTGATTGAATCGGGAGACTGCACCAGGGGATTCCCTCTCTCGATCCATGCGGCCCTTATGGGTGGATCTGTCTGATTCATCATGTCAAGGCCGAGCTTCGCCATGGAAACGGTTCTCCTGAATGGGGGATCAGATTCAGGATCAGGATAATACGAAACAGGTTCCCTCACTTTATCAAAAACATAACCCTGCATGTTTGCATAGTTGAATCCTGCTCCGGGTTTGCCTATATTGCCAGTGATGACAGCCAGGGCAAGAACAGCTCTGATGGTTTGTCCGCCGTTTGAGTGCCGCTGCAGGCCATATCCCGGGAGGAATGTCACCGGGCCGTTTTTCCCGATAATATGCGCCAGATCATATATGACCTGAGCAGGAATGCCCGTTATTTCCGCGGCATTTTCCGGAGATATTATCGAATTATTTCTGAACTCACTGAAACCATGGACGTATGATTCAATGAATTTACTGTCGACCAGGTTTTCGTGAACAAGCGCCCATGCAATGCCAAGGGCAAGAGCACCATCGGTTCCTGGTTTCGGACAGATGAGCATATCGGCTTTGTCTGCTGTCGGAGTTCTCCGCAGGTCAATTACAATGATCCTGCTTCCTTTTTCTCTTGCAGCACCGATAAAAGCCATCTCCTGGATATTTGTCTCAGCCGGATTCTTTCCCCAGATTATTATCGTCCGTGCATTGATCAGATCCCATGGCACATTATGCTTCACCTCACCCAATGTCAGCCTGACTGCTTCGAGCCCTGCCGGCCAGCACAGGTTACCATAGGTTATGGTTGTTCCTCCGAAATATTTCCAGAATGAATATCCGATATCATTTGTCAAACCTGAAATTCCGCTGCCCTTATACCAGAGGATGCTGTGCGGACCGTATTTCCGGCGGAAACCATCCAGTTTGCCTGCTATTATTTCGAGCGCCTGATCCAGGCTGATTTGCCGGAATCTGCCATTCTCAGATTTCAGAAGAGGATGGATTAGTCTTTCAGAAGAATGGGCTCTTTCGATGTACGACAGACCTTTAATACATGGGCCTTCAGGTGTCGCCATATTGTCTTTATAAGGCAATATTCTGATTATCCTGTTATTATCGGTCTGTACAATGAATGTGCAGGTGCTGTAGCAGTTTCTTGGACAGGAAGTTATAAACTCATCCATTATTGAACAATAATGGCAAAGGTATTATTTCAGGTCCAATGGTGCGTCGGGGATCACATTTTTGATTTCAATTTTCTTGCCGTTAAAATCAGAGATCCAGACCTGGTAGGTTATTTTCATCTGCCCCTGGTAGTTCAGGTATGTATATTCAAAGGGAGCAGTGGAAAAGGTAACTCCGTTGACCTTGGCTGTAATCTCTGCTTTGATATATGCAACCTGAAACCTGTAATAGTCTGATAAGCCGCCCATTTTGGTTATATTACCAAATGATATGGATTCATCCTTTATTTTAACGGTTACGTCTGTGAAATCCTGGTCGGAGATATTTTCTATTCTAACGTCGGTTGGTCCTTCAGGTTCTAATTTGGTCTTTTTACAGGCAGTCGCGGCAAAAAGAAAAAACAACAGAATAAAATACTTCTTCATAGCGGAGAAGAATTAAGTGCAACATCATTTATCTGACATGAAAGATAGCAAATTAGTTGCAAACTGATCATATAATTTCAAGACTATTCGCAGGTACCCATCCCTTATTCCCGTCGGAGAGCCTTATTTCGAACCACTCTCCCACTTCATCCTCAATTGAGACTTTAGTTCCTTCATGCAGCACAAAAAGATCAGTCCCGCTATCATCCGGCGAGCTTTTGCCATTGACCAGGGGACTGAAAATAACTCCGGTTTTGCTGTCAAAAACAAGTGATCTATTCCGGAATGTGAATGAAAATGAGGACAGGGATATCACAAAGAACAGAACAGCAAGCCAGAAACCAGAAACCTTAAGTCTGTAAACGGATGTGTAAAAATAGATGGAAAGAAAAAGAAGACACAGGATAAATGCAACTACACTGACCTTTGCCCAGGTGTTGGATGGCAATATAAGTGACAGGAAATCGAACCATTTGATAAAAAAGAGCTTCGGGATCTCCTCGAACCTGTCGACAACAAGTGTCCTGGCAATCTGCAGATTATAATTAATATCCTCGTCAGCGGGCTTCATGAGAAGGGCACGTTCATAAAAAAGGATAGCTCCCGGGATATTATTCATCTTGAAATAAGCATTCCCTATGTTGTAGTTAAGGTTTGCTGAGCGATAACCGGTTTTATAAAGCTCATTCCATTGTGCAAAAGCTTTTTCATATTCTCCGGCCGTATAATACTCGTTTCCCTTCCTGAATTTTTCTTCAGATGGATCCTGCGGTTTCCCCTGCAGTGCGATTACTGCGAAAAAAAGTGTTAAGAGTATGAATCTGATCCTTGGTTTCATCACCTACCCTATTGAATTTTCCAGCGACCGGATAAACCGTGAAGCGTCATTGTAAATAACTGAAATATCTTTACTCGCAGCTGATGGTGAGTATCTTGCGTATTCGCATATATCAAGGAGTTCTTCCAGGTTTTTGAGTTTTTCCTCGTCAATACCCTTCTCACGGAGAGCTGAGACTGCATTAATCCTGGTAAGATCCGATACAGGTATGTTAAGCTTATCGCTCAGATAACCCCACAGGGCCTTAAGTATCTCTTCATGAAAACGGTCTTTTTCTCCCCGCTTCATGCAGAGAGATGCTTCCTTCAGCCGTTTTCCGGCAATCTTGCCTGCTTTCCTGTTCCGCACAGCCGTAAGGTCTGAATTACGCTTCACATGCTCCCTTCTTATAAAAAGAACAAGGAAGAATATCATCAGCCCGGCAGCGTATATACTGTAAAAAGAACGCCTGGTGGCCAGTAAATCCCCCGTTTTGATGAACTTTTGCGGGTCTGTCCTGATAAAACGTATATCTTTTCCCAGGTACTTTACATCTTCTTTTGAGACGCCTCCGTAAACAGTGATTTCTGAAGCCTGTTCGGTTCCTTTACGGGCATGAAAGCGGAACTCCTGTGTGGAAAGCGTTTCATATTTGCCTGTAACAGTATTAAAGTATGAATAATGCACGGATGGAATTGTAAAATCTCCGTAATGCCTGGGAATCAGAAGGTATTCAAAAGTCTTCTGTCCCGATGTACCGCTGGCAGAGTTTTTGATATTGTCGTTAATTTTAGGATCATATATCTCAATATCAGGCGGCAGTCTCAGAGAAGGAGCTTGTGCAAGCTTGAGGTTCCCGTTCCCTGAGATTGTAATCCTGAAGTTCACGGCATCATTTACATTTACAGTGTCCTTGTTAATGCCGGCTTTCAGGTCCACCTTTCCCACTATCCCGGAGAAATCGTCAGGCTTATCGCCTGGTAAAGGCTTTACATTTATTGTGACAGGTTTACTGACAACAGCCCTGGGGACAGTGGTATATGTCGAAAAGAAATCCCCGAAGAAAGGATCAGATCTGCCAGTTCTTTGCTGAATAAGGACAGTTATCTGGACAGGGTCAATAGTTATTTCCCCCGAAACCTGGGGGTAGAGCAGGAATTGCTGGAGCACTCCGGTCCCGTAAATTGTTCCGTTTACATTTTCCTGTTTCAGCGATGTAAGGGGCGGTGTCTCAAGATCAGTTTTAAGGAAGCTGGTGAATGGTGGGTATTTAATTTCATTTATACCGGAAAGATCTAAACGTGTATATATTTTTACCGTGGCAGCAATATGTTCACCAATATATACTTCCTTTCTGCTGAGAGACAGGTTGATGAACAGGTCGCTGCCTGCCGGTTCAACATCACCGGCTTCATCCCTGGCATTTGCAGCACCCTGGCGGGCATTCTGGCGGGATGCCCCGCTGCCTACAACCTCAATGTAGATTGAATCGGACCGGAATGCCTGTTTTCTGAATGTATAGACAGCCGGACCGATGACATATTTTCCATCCTGAACAGCCTGCAGGTAATACACGTAGCTGTAAATGGTTTCGTGTGTCATCTTTCCGTTGATTATCTGTGTACTTGAGCTGTAGTTTGTCTGAGGCCCCATAAGTTTATAAAATCCTTCGAAGGAAGGAGCTATGAATTCTCCCCCGCCTGAATTGACGGTCCACATTACGCTGAACTGCTGACCTGCCTGTACAACAGAGGGATATTGAACCTGAACCGTAATATCCTGCTGGGCTTCTGTTGATTCAGCCAGTAAAAGAAACGCACAATATACTATCAACCGCTTCACCTTTTGTCTGATATCACCAGTTCTTAAGTGTCTTCACCTTTGCTTTCAATGCTTTTGCAAGTTTAACCTTTTCCTGGACATTTTTTTCATCATTATCCAGTGCATTCAAAAGACGTTCGGCATCTTCTTTTGAAATCTCCTGCTGCCGGGCATCCTGTTTCTGCTGCTGTTGCTGCTGATTCTGGTCATTATTCTGCTGTTGCTGTTGCTGCTGCTGATCCTGTTGCTGATCTTCATTTTTCTCCTGGTCTTTTTGGTTCTGATCATTCTGCTGTTGCTGTTGCTCCTGTTCCTTCAGCAGGTCCTGGGCATATGCAAGATTGTATTTTGCTTCAGGAAAATCAGGATTGAGCCTTAATGAACCTTTGTAGGCATCAATACTTTCCTTAATTTTATTTGCCATCAGCAGGGAGTTTCCAAGATTATAGAGGCTTTCTGACTTCTTCTGCCTGTCCTCATTAATGTTATGGTTCTCAAGGAATTGCTTTGCAGCATCTTCATATTTGTTCTGCTTGTAGAGAGCGTCGCCAATGTTGAATACAGCGTCACGTGATTCATTGTTTTCATCAAGGGCTCTCCTGTATGTTGTTTCTGATTCAGAATATTTCTTGTCATCATATTCCCTGTTGCCCTGCCTGATATATTTTTTATCACCCTGTGCCCATGACTGGATTGAGAATACAAGAAACAGGATAATTGAGAGCATATTTACTTTCAATACGTTATTAACAGGCTGCGGTATCATGTTAGAATCCAATTATTTATATTTTAAATCTGAACAATCTTATATTCGCGAGCCGCCTGTTCTTCCTTTCCATAATAATGAAGTCTGCAAGGAGAAACAGCAGGGTGATCACTGCAAAGATCTGGAACTGGTCGTTATATTCCGTGTACATTGTACTCTCCAGCTCCTCTGTTTTCATTCTCCTGATCTGGCCGAAAACCTCTTCGAGCCCTATATTCGTGTTGCTTGCCCTTACATAATTGCCTCCGGTTGTTACAGCGATATTTTTGAGTATCTCCTCATCCAGTTTCGTAATCACAGTATTTCCTTCATTATCCTTGAGATAATCTCTTCTCCCGCTGACCATTATCGGTATAGGAACTCCTTCGGCTGATCCGATCCCTATTGTATGTATCACTATTCCTTTTCCTGAGGCCTCCGATGCCTTTGCCACAGGATCGTCCTCATGATTCTCTCCGTCTGTAATAATGATCATTGCCCTGCTTTTTCCCTCACCGGGACTGAAGGATCTTATTCCTAGTTCAATGGCAGCTCCGATGGCGGTACCCTGTTTTGGAACCATGTCGGGCCGTATTGTTGAAAGGAACATTTTTGCCGATATATAATCGGTGGTGATCGGTATCTGTGTATAAGCGTCCCCTGCAAAAACGATCAGTCCGATCTTGTCATTTTCAAGGTTATCAATAAGCCTTGTAAGAGCCTGTTTTGCCCTTGTGAGCCTGTCAGGCTGAATATCGCCCGCGAGCATTGAATTACTGACATCCAGTGCAATAATAACCTCAACTCCCTGTTTCCTGACCTCTTCCAGTTTTGATCCGAACTGAGGCCTGGCAAGAAGGATAATTGCAGAAGCGACAGCAAGCAGCTTGATCAGGAATTTGAGATTTGGTCTTGTGCGGGAGAGCTCAGGCATCAGTTTTCTGACCAGTTCAATATCACCCAGCCGCTTTATTCTCCTCCTTTTGCTGTTTTCATTGATTATCCACAAGAGGATCATGACCGGCAGCAGCAGCAGCAGGTAAAGAAAATCAGGGTTTGCAAATCTGAATAACTGCATAATTAACCGTTTACGTTATATTCCTGTAAACCGTAATTCGAAGGATCATTTCAAGGGCAAGTGCGATGATAGCGATTATTGCCGGAATAAGAAATTTCTCCTCCTTCCGGGTGAACTGCCTGACATCGATTTTCGATTTTTCAAGCTTGTCGATCTCTGCGTAGACCTGAACCAGCTTTTCGTTATCTGTTGCCCTGAAGTATTTACCTCCTGTTTTCGAAGCAATCTCCCTCAGGATATTCTCATCGATCTCCACCGGCATGTTCTGATATTGTATCCCGTACGGCGTCTGGACAGGATAGGGAGCCATACCCTGTGTGCCGACACCTATTGTATATACCCTTATCCCGAATGTTTTTGCAATATCCGCTGAAGTTGCCGGTGCAATATCGCCACGGTTATTTACACCATCGGTCAGGAGAATGATCACTTTGCTTACGGCTTCAGAATCTTTTATCCTGTTTATCGAAGTTGCCAGGCCGTTACCTATTGCAGTGCCATCCTCTATCATGCCGCTCTGAAGTTCCCTCATCAGGTTTATCAGAACTGCATGATCTGTTGTAAGCGGGCACTGTGTAAAGCTCTCACCGCTGAAGACAACGAGGCCTATCCTGTCGTATGGCCGGCCTGAAATGAATTCTGTTGCGACATTCTTTGAAGCCTCAAGCCTGTCGGGTTTGAAATCCCTTGCAAGCATACTGCCGGATATATCAAGAGTGAGAATGATATCTATGCCTTCCGTTGATATATTCTGCAGCTGATCGGTTTTTTGCGGCCGTGCGAGGACAATTATGAAGAATGTTATTGCTATGGAGCGCAATATGAAGAATAAATGCCTTAGATAGTTGCGAAATGTCGTTCCGGTTTTGGCAAAAGGCTGCAGCCCCGGCATACTAAGAGCCGGAGAAGTTTTCTGCTGCCTGAGGATATAAAATGCAATGATCCCCGGTACAAGTACCAGCAGCCACAGAAACAGTGGATCAGCAAATGTTATACCTCTCATAATTTGTTTTCAGTCTTATCTTCAGATCCTGTTTTTTCAACAGGTTCCGGCCGGATCTTTGTCATATCGACAAATCTCCAGGAGTTTTCAAAATGCATCTCATTTTCAGTCGGCTCCGGTTTATATTTGGCAAATTTTACAAGGTCGGCCCCGTTAAGTGTGTTTTTCAGCATCTCATAAGATTCATCCTTTTTAAAACCGGTCTTTCTGAGTTCCTCCAGGGTTTCAGAAGTGGTCATTTCCAGGGAGAAAACCCCGAACCTGTTTTCAAGGTATTTTCGCAGGATCTCTGTCAGGCGCGAGTAGTACAGTTTAACTTCTCCCCTTTGCCAGAGCTGATCATTCCTGAGTTTTTCAAGATCGCGGAAAGCAATAATGTGGGCAGGATCAGGGCTGATCACTATCTCCTCTTTTCCTTTGGGTTTTCTCAGACGCCGTATAATCCTGATAATAAACCATACGAGACCTGCTGCAGCAAGCACAATCAGAAGCCAGGGGATTATCTCTCCGATTGTCAGGGCTGCCCTGTAAGGCTTTATGATATCAAATATTTTTGCAGTGCTGTCGGAAGGTGCAATGTTAATCCTCATGACCTCCAGGACAGAATAATCTGAATAGAATCTTTTGATCCCGCTTTCACTCCTTATTTCCGCGAATACAGGTGGAACCTGATAAAATCCTGTATCAAAAGAAGTTATAAGATAATTATCTGTTATTACAAGCCTGTCGTTTCCCGTATATGAACTGTCTGTTTCGGGTCCTGCCAGTATTTCAATGTTCTTATAAAGTGTATCCCTGTATTTCTGTATCTGAATGGGTATGCCCGGCGTATGCTCAACTTTAACCCTGAAAAGGATCTGGTCGCCGATGAATATACTTGATGTGTCAAAAGCAGCTGTGACAGTTACATCCTGCGCATTCACGGCAAGCAGTGAAACAATCATTAATACTGAAACATATATCAGTTTTGTTATTCTCATCTGCTTTCAAATAACTGTATAAGCGGTTTGACATAATCTTCACCTGTAAGGAAGAATGCTGAATCGACACCACATCGTTTTAAAATATTCTTGATACTGTCCATGTGGTTCTGCCACCACTCCCGGTATTTCTCCCTGGCAGCAGCTGATGATGTATCGATCCATTTTTCTGCTCCTGTTTCGGAGTCCGTGATCTTAACCATGCCTATATCAGGCATTGATGTTTCCACCCGGTCGAGAACCTTTAATGCTGCAACATCGTGCTTATTTGAAGCGATGCGCAGGGATTCTTCAAAGTCAGGTGCAATGAAATCTGAAATAATGAATGCAGTACATCTTTTTTTAATGGCGTTTGTAAGGAACCGCAACGGTTCATCAAGATCTGTCCTGCGGCTTTCTGACCTGAAATCAAGCAGTTCCCTGATTATTCTGAGAATATGCTTTCGGCCTTTCTGGGGAGGTATGAACTTTTCAATCCTGTCGCTGAAGAAGATAACTCCGATCTTATCGTTATTGAAAATTGCAGAGAATGAAAGAACAGCAGCAATCTCAGTCATAAGATCCCTTTTAAAGCTGACAGAGGTACCGAAGTATCCTGATCCGCTTACATCAATAAGGAGCATTACTGTTAGCTCCCTCTCCTCTTCAAAAACCTTAACATAAGGATGGTTAAACCGGGCTGTGACATTCCAGTCAATGCTCCGTATATCGTCGCCGTACTGGTACTCCCTGACCTCGCTGAAGGCAATGCCTCTTCCCTTGAAAGCACTGTGATATTCACCGGCAAAAATATGCCTGGTAAGCCCTCTTGCCTTTATCTCGATCTTCCTTACTTTCTTTAACAGATCTGTTGCTTCCATCTTATTCAGAGTACATGTCTGTCTTCTTCTCCCTTTCTCCAGCTCCTGAATCCCCTCTTTTTTTCTTTGCCCCTAAATCCCCTTTTTTTCTTTACCCCTAAATCCCTATTTTTTCTTTATCCCTAAATCCCTATTTTTTCTTTATCCCTAAATCCCCTTTTTTTCTTTACCCCTAAATCCCCCAAGGGGGACTTATTATTTGCTGATTTTTAGCCCCCCTTTAGGGGGGGTGGGGGGTTGATGGGTCGGGGGGTTGGGGATTGGTGGTTAAGGCACCTCGACTACATTAAGTATCTCGGCAATAATCTTATCCTGGTTAACATTCTCAGCTTCAGCTTCATAGGTAAGACCTATCCTATGACGCATCACATCCGGGCAGATTGCCCTTACATCTTCAGGAATCACATAGCCCCTCCTGCGTATGAATGCAAATGCCTTGGCTGCCAGCGACAGGTAGATTGATGCTCTTGGAGATGCACCATAGGAAATCATATTTGCAAATGCCGGAAGGCCGTATTTCCCGGGATTCCGGCTTGCAAAAACGATATTCAGGATGTAATTTTCAATCTTTTCATCCATATAAACCTCCCTGACCACATCACGTGCCTTCACGATATCGGATGTCTTAAGTACAGAATTTGTTCTGGGGAACTCCTTGGCCAGGTTTTCCCTGATGATAAGCTTCTCTTCATCCATCGAAGGATAATCAATAAGAACCTTAAGCATGAATCTGTCGACCTGGGCTTCAGGAAGAGGATAAGTCCCCTCCTGCTCTATCGGGTTCTGAGTGGCAAGAACAAGGAACGGTTCATCGAGCCTGAATGTAGACTCGCCGATTGTGATCTGCCGTTCCTGCATTGCTTCAAGCAGTGCGCTCTGAACTTTTGCCGGAGAGCGGTTTATTTCATCTGCAAGTATGAAATTGGCAAATACAGGCCCTTTTTTCACAATGAACTCCTCTTTTTTCTGGCTGTAGATCATTGTTCCGATAAGGTCGGCAGGCAGAAGGTCGGGTGTGAACTGGATCCTGCTGAACTTTGCATCAATTATCGCGGCAAGAGATTTTATTGCCAGTGTCTTTGCAAGCCCCGGGACACCTTCCAGAAGAATATGTCCGTTTGCTAAAAGACCTATCATCAGGCTGTCTGTGAGATGTTTCTGACCAACGATCACCTTGTTCATCTCCATCCTGATGATGTCAACAAATGAACTCTCCCTTTCGATCTTTTCATTCAATAAGCGAATATCAGTAGTATGCTCCATGGGTTAAAAAATTAAACAGCAAAGATAGTAAAAACAGTAACTTTTTTTCTGCCGGCCATTCTCAATAAAACCGGTTCACAAAAGAAGCTGTCCTTTTAATAAAAGGTTGTTAATGAGTGTTAAAGTTCTGTTAAAACATCACTGCACCGACAGGGGATTCCAGCTGAAATCCGCTCTGGTTGAACTCCGGATTATCAGTATCAGCATCAAAGGCATGAATGCACTGTTGAAAGCACCCGGGAAAGCAAGGATAATTGCAAATGAAATCAGTGAAAGATAGAAAACTATCCTGAACCATATCACCCATTCCTTCTTCATGATTATGGATGCAAGACAAATTAATATGAACGGACTAATCCATATCATGTTCAGATTCCACTTGGTCTGCTCATGGTCGGTGATGAAGTTGAAGAATATCAGAAGAAGCGCAAGCAGTGAATATACGGAAAATATAATGATATCGGCAGTTCTGATTATTTTCTGCGACTTGTACACAGCTGTCATAATAAGAATAAGTATAAATATGACTGAAAAAATGAACAGTGGAGCAGTAAGAAAGCTGTTTTTGACAACGGGAGAATCAAAATCAAGCTCTGTCACAGGATTCTGTAGAAGAGGCACCATCCTTCCGTTCCTGTTGATGACAAGGTCTGACAATCCTTCCATGAGGTCTATGGGAAGGAACATCTTATCCCTGAATGAAACCTTTTTATCTGCAGGATGTCCCAGCAGAAGGTCGACACCTAGTTTAAGCCACGGATAAGGACGCTGATATTTGCCTATCTTATCCCTGAAAGTCATTTTTTCAGCCTTATCTTCCGGAGGATACAGCAGGTTCTCGCCAACAGCTTTTTCCAGTATATCCCTGATCCTGGTCGAACAGTTATCATAAAAGAAATCATACCGGTAGGTTATATTCTCAGGTTTCAGGTTTTCATCAATAAGCTCAATAAGCTTTTGAATTTCAGTCGGTTCAAGATTGATTTTCTGCGACAGGACCCAGCGCTTATCAAAGAAATATTCCTGCAGGAACCTTTCATTTATGGCCGGAGCCAGCATATAGTTAAGCCGGCCTTTTGCAAATTTCCAGGCAAAGAACTTCGTGTTGAAATCAAAAACACCCCAGTTGTAAACCACATCGGTCCCTTTTGCAGGGATTATTATCCGCAATGCGCTGTGACCATATATCGAATAGGTGGCAGTTCCCGGACCGACGGTAAGCAATTCAACAGTAATCTCAGGGGAGGATTGCGGATAAACATATAAAATACAGGAACAAAAAATAAAGACGGTGAGAATTAATATCTTTTTCATATAAACAGAACGGTATAATAAATGCGAAAGTGCAAAATAGTGCGGAATTTGCAGCCTCAATTACTGGTTTTTTTGATTTTTATTAAATTTCCGGAGTTATTAAACCATTTACTAAGTTCGTTTATATGCTAAAAGACAGACTGATTACGATAATTATGATTGCTCTGGTTTTCACCGTTACTTCTGAGGCTCAGAAGAAAAGGCGAACAACAGTTGACATCAAAGGCGACCAGTTTTATATAAATGGTACTGTAACCTATGAGAACAGGTACTGGAACGGATATAAAATTGAAGGTCTGCTCATGAATTCAAGAATGGTCCAGGGAATATTCGACGATCTTAACCCGGAAACCATAAACAACTGGATTTATCCCGACACCAAAACATGGAACCCTGACAGGAATACTTCCGAATTTGTGAAAAACATGAAAAAGTGGCGGAAATATGGCTTACTCTCATTCACCATAAACATGCAGGGAGGAAGCCCGCAGGGATATTCCCAGGCACAGCCATGGCACAATTCGGCTTATACGGAAGATGGTTTGCTCAGACCTGAATATCTTGCCCGTCTTGAGAAGATTCTTGATCAGGCAGACAGGCTCGGGATGGTTCCGATACTCGGCCTGTTCTATTTCGGGCAGGATGAGCGGCTGTCCGACGAAAAGGCAGTGATAAATGCAACGGACAATATTATTAACTGGCTTTTTGAAAAGAATTACAGGAATATCCTTGTAGAAATCAATAACGAATGCAATGTAAGATATGATCATGATATCCTGAAGCCGGAGCGTGTGCACGAACTGATTGAACATGTGAAAAGCAGGGAAAATGAAGGCCGCAGGTTTTATACAGGAACCAGCTATGGCGGCGGAACCGTCTCGCGTCCCAATGTTGTCAGCTCTTCCGATTTTATCCTTATGCATGGCAATGGTGTTTCTGATCCGGCAAGGATACTTGAAATGGTGAACAGCGTGAGGAAAGTCGACGGTTATACTCCCAAACCGGTTCTGTTCAACGAAGACGACCACTTCGATTTTGACAAAGCAGAAAATAATTTTGTCTCAGCAGTAAAAGGGTATGCATCATGGGGTTACTTTGATTTTCGTATGAAAGATGAACCTTTTGAGGCCGGGTACCAGAGCGTACCCGTCGACTGGGGAATAAATTCCGAAAGAAAAAAGGGATTTTTCAACCTCCTGAAGGAAATAACAGGTAAATAAAACTATTTTTGTCTGCAAAACAAATAACCATATTGATAAAACTTAATATCAGAATACAATGAAAATAAAACTTGCAGCCCTTCTGGTAATCGTTTCGTTTGTATTATCATCATGCGCAAAGAAGGAACAATTCCAGATCACAGACCTTCATATTCACCTGAAAGGTAATTTCGGGGTTGAAGATGCAGTGAAAAAATCGAAAGAAGAGAATATCCGGTATGGTATCGCTTTCAACTGTGGTCTTAAATTCCCGATCCACAAGGACAGCCAGATAGATTCCGCGATTAACACGATGAAGGACTACCCTCAGTTTTATCTTGCAATGCAGGCTGAAGGCAGGGAATGGGTAGATCTGTTCTCAAAAGAATCGAGGGAGAAATTCGATTATGTGTTCACCGATGCAATGACCTTTACCGATGAAAAAGGAAGGCGGAACAGGATATGGATGAGGAATGAAACCTGGATCGATGATGAAGAGGCCTTCATGGAATACCTGGTGAAAACTATTGAGAAGATCATCACGGAAGAACCTATCGATATTTATGTAAATCCGACTTTTCTGCCCCAGCAGATGTCTGACAGGTATGACCAGTTCTGGAAACCGGAAAGAATGGACAGGGTGATCAATGCTGCTAAAAAGAGCGGTGTTGCCATAGAGATCAATAACAGGTACAGGATACCGTCGGAAGCATTCATTAAAAGAGCGAAAGCTGCAGGGGTGAAGTTCACTGTAGGAACAAATAATGCAGACGAGAACTTTTCAGGTGCCGCTTATGCACTCGAGATGATAAAGAATTGCAAACTGACGGAAGACGATTTCTTCCTTCCTGTTAATAAACACCAGTAGTATGGACGGAATTGATCTTGCCAGAACTTTAAAGTTCCTGCCCGGGATCATACTCGGACTTACTGTCCACGAATTCAGTCATGCCTTCGTGGCAAAAACATGCGGTGATAATACATCGAGTGAACAGGGACGGGTTACTCTTAATCCCCTGAAACACATTGATCTCCTTGGATTTATAATGCTTCTTATTGCAGGATTCGGCTGGGCTAAACCTGTTCAGTTCAACGAACAGAACCTTCGGAATCCTAAAACCGATGTGCTGAAAATCGCTGTATCAGGACCACTCTCTAATGCAGTTCTGGCGATGATACTGTCTGTAATATTTGCATTATTCCTGAAATATTATCCTGGAAAATACTACTCAGCCATGTCGCAGATATTCATTTACGCGATATATATTAACTGGGGCCTCTTCATCTTTAATCTTATTCCTCTTCCCCCGCTTGACGGATCCCATCTTGCATTCCACCATTTTAAAAGAAATCCGGTTTTATATGACCGTCTTTACAAATACGGATCTTACATTTTATTCGCACTTATATTCTTGACAATTATCACTGAGATAAATTTTCTGCCCATCTGGCCTGCTATTGAATTCTTAGGAAAAGGATTCCTTTCTATTCTTGGAGTAAACTACTAGGGGTTTTAATTTACATGAGGAAGATTTCCTTTATCGTTTAACTCCATGGTTAATAAACATTTAAGATAGAATCTGATTTTATAGCAACCCACACGAAGATGCATATGAAAAATGAATTGGAAAAATGCAATATTTTTCGTATATTGCAGGAAATAAGCTTGTTGTGAGAATTCTCCTAATCGTACTGTTTTCATTAATGACAGGATTCATTTTACACCAGCCGGATAAATTTGAAGCTGTCAGGCACAGGATGGTAAAAACGCAGATTGAGGACAGAGGCATATCCAATCCTGCTGTCCTGAATGCCATGAGAAAAGTACCGAGGCATCTCTTTATTCCTATGGAATATGAAGATGAAGCTTATAATGATTATCCGCTTCCGATAGGTTACGGACAAACAATATCGCAGCCATACATCGTTGCATACATGACTGAGGAGCTGAGGCCTTCGAGCAAGAAGAAAGCTCTTGAGATCGGTACGGGATCAGGATACCAGGCTGCAGTACTGGCAGAGATCTGTGAAAAAGTGTACACGATAGAGATTGTACCTGAGCTTGCAAAGGAATCTGCAGAACGGCTTAAAAAAATGGGTTACAAAAATATAATCTGCAAATACGGTGACGGCTATATGGGCTGGCAGGAATATGCTCCATTTGATATGATAATGGTGACTGCAGCGCCTGAAAATATCCCGCAGCCTCTTATAGATCAACTTGCCGAAGGCGGCCGGCTCATAATACCTGTCGGTGCTCCTTCTGCGGTTCAGGAACTCATTCTGGTAATCAAAAGAAACGGTAAGACCGAACAGCGGCGGCTTACTTTCGTAAGATTTGTTCCGTTCAGGCGTTTGTGATTCCGGGGCGATTGCTCGTCCCGGGTTCCCGGGACTCGTGAGCTCGTTGCTCCGCTCCTCGGTTCGAACGCGCCTGCCCTTCGTTCTCATCGCCCCTTCTCTTTTAATATGTTCAGGTCTTGAATCAAAATGAAAAAAGCAGCCGCTGAGACTGCTTGCCGTGATTCCGGGGCGATTCGAACGCCCGACCCACAGCTTAGAAGGCTGTTGCTCTATCCAGCTGAGCTACGGAACCAAATTTTGGGTGCAAATCTACAAGGATTTCATATAATTAACAAGCCCCCCGGAATCAAGAATCTGCCTGAGCTTTTCCGGCAATGGCTCAAAACTGAAAGTTTGTGTGCCAATCGTTATTTGTCCCAAATCAAGATCAAGACCAACTTTGTCACCTGGTTTGTAGGCCCCGACAGCTTTCTTGTGAACAATAAGCAAAAGCCCCTGGTTTATTGAAGAACGGTAAAATATCCGGTTTACTGACTTGACTATTACTGCTTTAACACCAGCATAAGCTAGTCCGACCGATGGATGTTCCCTCGAGCTGCCGCATCCGAAATTCTCACCTGCAAAAATGATATCACCTTTTTTCAGGTTGCTGCTGAATGAAGGATCAAAATCTGTAAAAAGAAGGGGAAGGATCGAATCCGGATCACTGCTTAATATATTATAGGTATGCTTGCCTGCAAACATCTGGTCGGTATTCAGGTTGTCAATGTCTGAGTAATTCCAGACATTGCCCGATTTCCTGTTCTCCCCTTCCGATATCTCAGATATCGTGGCCCGCGCAGAAATATAAGGATATTTTTCACAGCCGGCCTTTTTTCTGGGATCCGATATAACTCCTGTCAGTGCCGATTTTGCAACCGTTGCAGGAGATGCAAGATATATCGAAGCATCCTTGTTACCCATTCTTCCGGGAAAATTGCGGTTGGCTGTTGATATAACCGTATGCCCGCTTGCAGGTATCCCCTGCCCTGTCCCGAGACATGGCCCGCAAGAAGGTGACAGAATATTTGCACCTGCCCTGACCATTTCGGTTATCAGACCTTCCTCAATTGACTGTAGGAATATAGTTCTCGATGCCGGTATAATACTGAGCTGAAAACCTTTTTTTATTTTCTTCCCTTTTAAGATGTCTGCAGCTACACGCAGGTCTTCAATCCTGCCGTTCGTACAGGTACCGATAAGTCCTTCATGGACCACAGTGCCTGCTGTCTCTGAAACAGACCTTATGCTGTCTACGCCGTGAGGTATTGCCACGACCGGAAAAATACCGCTCAGGTCTATATCAATCTTCCTGAAATATTCAGCTCCTTCATCTGCCCATATTCCCTTTATTTTCCGGGCATAATATGAATTCAGAATTTCATCGGCCGGAAATACTGCATTTTTTGCACCCATTTCCGAGGCCAAGTTTGCCATGGTCATCCTGTCTGGGATATTAAGGTTTTTCAAACCTTCGCCATGGTATTCAACCGACATGTAATTGGCTCCGTCCGATCCTATCATTCCTATTATCCAGAGAGCCAGATCTTTAGCAGAGACTCCCTGTTTCATTTTGCCTTTAAGAGTTATTTTAAGCGACTCAGGCACCCTGAACCAGGTTTCTCCTCTTTTCCAGATACCGGCTGCTTCAGTCCTGTCAATTCCCGCGGCAAATGCATTGAATGCCCCTGCTGTTGATGTATGGCTGTCGCTGCCGGCAATCAGCATTCCCGGTTTAGCATATTCAGACATAAGCTGGTGGCAGATCCCGTCACCCGAATCATGAAATCTGTCAATCCCCTGCTCAGTAATTATATCCCTGATCTCCTGGTACTGGTTCGCCAGTTTTGCATCTGCCGGTGGTGCATTATGATCCAGAACCACGAGCATCTGTTTTGGATCATTCACTCTTTCGCCGCCCATCTTCCGGAACGTTTTATAAATACTCGATGTATTATCGTGGGTAAGAATAATATCAGGTCGGGCAAATACGATTGTACCTGCCGGTGCCCCGAATATTTTTTCGGCAAATGTTAGAGCTTTCATATTCTTCTTATATCTCCGCTTATCCAAGCAGTCCTCCCCTGCGGTATATCTCATACTGGACTTCTGAAAATGGTTCGGCAGAAGTCGTTAATCCTTTTGTCAGGTTGGAGACCTTGCCGGTACGGATATTTATCCTTATAAAATCACCATCATGTAAATCGATATCATTCAGCGATTTGCATACAACGATCGGGAAGGCTGCATTGATTGCATTCCTTTCATAGATTACGCCGAAAGATTCGGCTATAATGCATTTTATTCCCAGCGAAATGAAACAATCCACTGCCTGCTGCCGCGAGCTTCCGCTTCCGAAATTCTTCGCGGCTGATACAATGTCGCCTGGTATGACTTTACTTGCAAAATCTTCATAGCCGGGCATATTTCCGAACGCATATTGTCCCATTTCTTTAATCTCGGTCACGGTCAGATGGCTGTTATGGTAGATCATATCGGTGTCGATATTATCCCGGTTGATCACCCATACCCGTCCCTCAATAGTATCAGCCATTCCAGTGAAATCTTTTCTTTCAGTCTTTTTTCCCGGCAGGTCTGGTTTTTTTTCAGGCTTTATGAACCTTGCAGGTTCAGCAGGAATATTATCAGGTGTTGTTATAAATCCTGCAATCGCTGAAGCTGCAACAACCTCCGGAGAAGCCAGGTATACATCTCCTTTGCCCTGTTTTCCCGTGAAATTCCTGTTACCGGTGCTTATTGTGATCTCTCCTGGACCGTTCTGGCCGACCTGTCCGGCAGCACATCCGGCACAGCCTGCATTTGAAACCAGGGCGTCTGATCTCTTGAAGATTTCGATGAGACCTTCATCCAGGCATGTTTTCCATATCTGGTCCGTTGCAGGCACAATTTTAAGCACAACGCCTGGTGCCACTTTTTTCCCTCTCAGGATCTCAGCTGTTTTACGCATGTCCTCCAGCCGGCCGTTGGTGCAGCTGCCTATGAAAGCAGAATCTATCTTACAACCTGCAACTGACCCGACAGGAACAGCGTTATGTGGTTCACCGGGAAGCGAAATCATCCGGACAAATTTTGTTGCATCAATATCAATTGTCCTTGCATAAACAGCGTCATTGTCTGCAAAAAAAAGTGCAAAGTCCTTTTCAGATTTCTTCCGGCAGAAATCAATGATATCTTCAGAGGGCGGTATCAGAATAATTATCGCTCCCATTTCCGTAGCCATCGAAGATATGGTGATCCTTTCGTCAAGAGTCAGTTTTTCGGTTTCATGTCCGTACAGTTCAACCGAATATCCGAGAAGGTCGCTTGCACCGAACATGTTTAACAGATTAAGAATAATGTCTTTTGCAGTTATTCCTTCAGGGATATCTCCCTTTAGAGTAAGCTTAACCGATTCCGGTACCTTGAACCATATCTTAC
>Ga0172362_10000509_pt1 | contig 31839 bp, 27 predicted proteins | sample LakKivs1_kivu2a2_FD_114534 | JGI IMG/M metagenome (GOLD analysis project Ga0172362, IMG submission 114534) | Sediment microbial communities from Lake Kivu, Rwanda - Sediment s1_kivu2a2 | ecosystem: Environmental > Aquatic > Freshwater > Lake > Sediment | place: Rwanda: Western Province, Lake... | reverse complement strand
TTCGGCTTGCATGCATTAGGCACGCCGCCAGCGTTCATCCTGAGCCAGGATCAAACTCTCCGAAAAGACAATTTGATCTGTAAAGAACCTTCCTTCTGCTATCCAGTTGTTAAGGTGCAACGAGCCTATATGTTATCATGCTGTCTTAGGGTTGTCAATATTCGAAGGGGGTAATATAGTCTTAATAGAATATGAATTACGAAGGCCTTGACTAAGGCGTCTTATCTCGTTATATAATTGACACCGTGGTTTAAAAGGAATACTTAAAATTCTCTATTTGTTGAAATGCGAATAATAACTGGCTCGGCTAAGGGACAACAAATTAAATCTCCGAAGGGTGTCCACTTGCGTCCTACATCAGAATTGACGCGTAGCATGATTTTCTCAATAATAGAATCAATGCATGCCGACTGGTCAATGGTGCTTGATATTTATGCTGGTACAGGTTCATTAGGGATTGAAGCTCTCAGCAGAGGTGCCGGCTGGGTTGATTTTGTAGAACAGGATCCCAAGTGTTGCGCAACTATCAATGAGAATTTGGCAAATGCCGGTTTTTCGGAACGAGCCCGCGTTTACTGTATAGCTGCAATGAAAGCAATCTCTATACTTAAAGAGAGGTATGGTATTGTGGTGATGGGTCCGCCGTATCGGGATAAAGCGTTTCTTCAGGTGGTTGAGCAGTTGTCGGTTTCTCCTTTAGTTGGTAGGGGTTCTCTGTTGGTTGCTGAACATTCATATCATCTACCTCTTGCACCGAGGTATGGTGATTTCAATCTGGTTAAAGAGCGTAAGCATGGCGATACGTGCATTTCAATCTATCAGTAGGAGGGATTAATTTGGTTCTAGCCCTTTACCCAGGAAGCTTTGACCCGGTGACAATGGGACATGTCGATATTGCCGAGCGCGCAGCCGCATTGTTCGATGGGGTTGTTGTTGGTGTCTATGAGATTCCACCCAAGCAGTTGCTGTTCACCACAGAGGAGAGGGTTGCGCTGATGAAGAAAGCCCTTAAGCATATACCCAATGCCAAGGTGGTCAGCTACGATGGGCTCACGGTGGAGTTTGCCAGGAAGATGAAAGCAAAGGTTATCGTGCGTGGTCTGCGTATGAGCTCCGATTTTGAAAAAGAGTTTGAGATGGCGCTGATGAACAAAAAGCTGGCATCGGATATCGAGGTGGTGTGTTTCATGACGAAGCTGGAGTTTGAGTTTGTCAGTTCGAGTCTGCTTAAGGAGGCGGCAAGGCTGGGAGGGAATATCGGAGACCTGGTGCCTCCACATGTTATGGATGCTCTAAACGAGAAGTTTTTTAAGAAGTAGGGGATGCCGAAGTAGTCAGTTTATGTGAAGAGATGATGAATATCTATAAAGACTTTTGAATATAAGGAGGTAGGAGATGGCTTATAAAATTGTTGAATCATGCATAAGCTGTGGCGCTTGTGAATCGGAATGTAAAAACGACGCGATTAGCGAAGGTGATACCATTTATGTAATAGATGCGAGCAAATGCACGGAATGTGTTGGTGTATCTAAAGAACCTCGGTGCGTTGGCATATGCCCGCTCGATGACTGTATTGTCCTTGATCATGCACATAAAGAAGAAAAATCAAAATTACTGGAGAAGTGGCGCAAACTTCATCCTGGAGAGCAACCGGCCGCAGGTAGTTTTTAGCCTGATATCGGTGTTTTACGGCTTATAACCATGGTCTGAAAGCCAAAAGTGGCATTCAGCTGTTTGTTGTCGAAATGGTAGAGGCGCATCTTCTTTAAGATATCCAGGGGTATTTTGCTCAAGGTCTTTGGTGCTTTCGGGAAAGTCTCTTCAAGGAAGAACGCTTGAAACATATAGAACTGACATCCGAAGGCAAATCCATCTCTTGTTATGGTACTTAAACCTGCTTTTTTCATAAATCCTGACAGTTGACTATTGGAATAACTCGCCTCCGGATAGAATAAGAAGCGTGGGCCGAGCAAGCGTTTTGTTAATGAGTGAAGTAGAGCGAATTTATTCGGAACTGATACGATAACTATTCCCTCGGGTTTGCATACCCTTGCATGTTCTTTCAGCATCCGAACCGAACGTTCTTTTGAGAAATGCTCAATAACACCTTCTGAATAAACCGCATCGAATGAATTATCCTTAAATGGAAGCGCGAAGCCGTCTCCTTTCAATGCTTCCACGTGTACGCCCTCCTGTTTACAGAAGAAAGCAATGGTGGGAAAGGCATGGTCTGGTATGTCTACACCAACGCATCTGCAGTTCAACTCTTTGGCGATCTTTGTCAGTATTCGACCACTGCCGAAACCAATTTCCAGAACGTTTGAATTTTTAGGTATATACTTGCGGAAGGTTCTATAGGCGTATGGGAAATGCCAGGAATCATTTCTTAGCCATTCAGGGAAATACAACCAGATTGGTTCTTGTGGCATCTGTATATCTCAGCACGTTATGTGAATCAGGGCTGCCGCTCTTTTCCCTTCGTCGACCATCTGATTCCATTTCCGAACTGCATCGCGGGATGGCAGGACGAGCATCTCGGTTGATCGTTTCGCAGCGTACTCCCTGGCCTCATCGGAGAGACGTGCTCTCGATAGTATACCCACACCGATGACGATGGCCTCAGCTTCTGAAGCGAACAATTGCTCGACTTCATCCCTTTTAATGTTATGAGAGCCAACTACCCAGAAGCTGCCCTTTCTCCGCTTGATTGTGCCATCAGGGAGCAGGATGAGGTCGCGTATGTGTTTGGTCCCATCGATAATGGCTGAGCCGAAGCTGAATTTATCGATTTTGGTCATACTTTCCCTGTTTCTCCATAAGATTTGCCATGTGGATATCCATTTAGGTAGCTATTAAATCAGATTTACTGAAAAAATTGCTTGACTGAATCGAAATCGCTTGGCAGAAGCACTAGTATCGCGGGGAACTGTCTAAGCATGAATCTTGCGATACCAGACCCTTTAATGAAATCGGTTCCAATATTGTACTTGACACATGCAGCAAGCGCTGCTGCGCAAAGTAGCGCTCCCAACCCCAAACCGAATATTCCTCCAAGTAACCTATCTAGCCAACCTAGAAGTGTCAAATGAACGAATCGAGTTAGGATTACAGCTAGAACTATTGATATGATCAGGGTCCCAACTATTATGATTGCGTATCCTGCCCATGCAGCATGTTCTGCATCATCTATGGGCAACCAGCCTCCTACTGTTGGTGCGTACAACCCCGCAAGTATAATGCCGATAATTATGCCAATTAGTGGCAGTACCATACTGATAAAGCCGCGCCATATGCCTATAACTGTAGAGAGCAACATGACTACTATTAAGACAATGTCAAGCCAGTTCATTTACATCTTCCGTCGTATAGTTACAACATCTCAACTAACCTATTGACGGTAATCTAATTCATGTGGCAATGTGGGTTCAGGGATTTTTGATAAACACGAGGTAAAGTATTCGTTGATACTGGCAGATTCGTCATATAGCAAAGGGCAAATTGAGCTGAACATAAAGAATCAAAGGTGGTTTAACTTTATCCGAGCTTTATCTCCTCCTGCCGAGATACTCATCAAGCATCTTGCCTTCGGGGAATGTGGCATATACATCTTTCAACACCTTGCCGAACATCTTGCTGGCCTCTGCTATAGTGAGGGGTTTAACGGTGTTGCTCTTTATGTATGATATTGTTATGTTCTTGGCAATTTCCCTGGCATTGGGGAGGGTATCCTCGCTGGCTTCGATAACGTCTTTCAGAACTACTCCAAAAACCTTTTTAACATCTTCCGTTTTTACTTCACATCTGGCCACGATAGCTACACTGATATCACTTGCAATGTCGTATAACTCCATATGAATCGCCTCCTCTACCGTTATCATCAGTTGCGCTAGTCTAGGTAACACATTTTATTACAATATTAGGAATTTGAAAAGGGGTTTATCGGAAAACAAGCATTTCAATCCGTGTACACTCGATTTGGTTGGCCATTGACTTTATGGTGCATTGGTATAATATATAAGGGTTAATTATCAATATAAAATTAGGTCAAATATAATGCGCATTAGTGCATTTCTGGTAATGGCTCTATCGTTAGTTGCGGTGGCAATAATTTCGACGCTCCTTTCTAGATTTGATAGCGCTGTTGCTTTCGATATGGTTGGACAGAATATTACTTACCGTGATGACGATTTTCTTAACAATACAGTCGCTGCATCAAGTTGCATAGTAATTAATGAGGTCATGTACGATCCGGAAGCCACACCAGACGGTGATTATGAGTGGATCGAATTATATAACATGTGTAATGAAACAATTGATTTGGTAGGATGGAAGATCAGTGATAATTCTAGCGCCGATGAGATACCATTAATTACTATAACGCCGTATGGATTTGTAGTGATTGCAGCTAAGGCCGTATTCCTTGATGACTACCCAGATTATTATTCCGGTAATAGTAGTGTAGTTTTTATCAACGGGAGTATCGGCTCCGGTTTGAATAACGATGGTGATCGTGTTTCGTTGATGAATAATAGTGGTTTCGTAGTTGACGAAATATCGTACGGAAAAGATAAAAGTGTTCTGTCGCTTCCTGATGTAGATGAGGGCGGTTCTTTAGAACGTAGGCCTGCCGGTGGTGGTTTTGGAGAGAATATAAAACCGACTCCGGGGTTTGGGTGGCAAGAAACAATACCGACATCGACGCCAATGCCGATGCCGACGCTTACGCAAATACCAACACCCACACTGACACCTATGCCAATGCCTACAGTGACACCTGAACCGACACCGAATGTTACGCCGATACCAACGCTAACAATAACGCCAATACCTACAATGACGCCTAAACCAACACCGAGTGTCACGCCGACACTAACGCTAACAATAACACCATCGCCCACACCGCTTCCTTTATCCACCCCTGGATCTACAATAATAATGACGCCAACAGCAACTCCTGAGATAGTTCCTACCCCCACTATCGTTACGGGGACTATCGGCAACCTAGGTGATGTATTAATCAACGAGATTATGTATGATGCAGTGGCGACACCTGATACAGACCATGAATGGATTGAGTTTTATAATACCTGTGATGAAATAATTGAACTCGTCGGTTGGCGGATCAGCGATAATTCTTGTACAGACGTGATACCTGACGTAACTATTGTGGCAGGCGGATTCTTAGTCGTTGCTGCTACGGCGGGATTTTTCGCCGACTACCCAAATTTTAAAGGCACCGTGGTATTGATAAATGGTAGTATAGGCTCGGGTCTGAATAACGACGGTGACCGGATTACATTGACAGATAGCTCTGGTAATATCATCGATGAGGTGTCATACGGCAAAGACAGAAGTGTCCTATCACTGCCAGGGGTGCTTCAGGGGCATTCTTTGGAGCGGCAGGCAGCCAATGGTGAATTCGCAGATAATGAGGAACCCACTCCGGGTCGCAGTCCACCCTCTGTCAAACCTACTGCTGTTCCGACGCCATTGCCATCTCCAAGCCCTGCTGACACACCAAACCTGACGCCTACTCCAACGGTTATTTCCACAGCCACACCGGTTGCATCAGCTACTCCTGCCTTCGCAGGCACTGTCTCTGATAGAGGCGATATCCTCATCAACGAAGTTCAATATGATTCTCAGCGGAGCGGTACTGATACGGCGTATGAGTGGATTGAACTCTACAATACTCGAAGCGAAGCTATTTCCCTCATCGGTTGGACTGTCACCGATAATAAAGAAGCTGATCCTATTCCTGCAATGAATCTCTCTCCATATGGGTTTGCCATATTCGCTGCATCGATTGACTTCTTGGTCGACTTCCCAGACTACAACGGAACAATTGTATTTTCTGCAGATAATCGGATAGGTAATGGTCTGGGAAATGAAGGAGATCGTCTTATATTGAAGGATAGCTCGGGTACTCCTATTGATGAACTTTCATATGGTGACGATAGCAGTATTACCTCGCCTTCATATACTGACGTAGCTGAAGGGCACTCTCTGGAACGGGTTCCATGCGGCGGCCATTTCATCGATAATGAAGTGCCCACACCTGGAGCTTGCCTTATTATCAGCGATATAGTACCAATAACGTCTCCAACTCCAGGATCGACCGCTATGCTGACTGCCGCCGTGTCCAACCTGATGGAGCCAGACTCGAACGATTCAATAAAAACAAACAAGCTTCACTCATCAGATATCTCCCGTCCTGCGAGTAGCATGGCGCATACGTCGTCGTCAGGCCAATCGGGAGAATCCTCCTGCATGCCCCTCCTGTCTCTGCTTCTCACTCTGCACGCATCTCTTCTCATGATACTGGCGTGGATGTTGTATAGACATAAGACCGGATAATTGTCTCGTCACAATATCTAGGCTATAATTCAAAATGGTCCTATGCTGAAACCATCAACGATAGCGATAGATGGCCCCGCAGCCTGCGGTAAAACTACTGTCGGCAAGCTTTTAGCGAGAAAGCTGGGTTACCGATTTGTTGATACTGGAGCAATGTATCGAGCGCTGACTTGGGAAGCGTTGCGGGTTGGGTTGGATATTGATGATGAGAGCGCCTTGGTGGAACTCGCGGAGAGCACTAAAATAGAACTTCCGACGGATGGTGGTGAGGGGGTAATTGTAAACGGCTATCGAATAGACAGAGAGCTCCGCAGCCCCGAGGTAGATTTTGGGGTATCACCTGTAGCTAAAGTGGCTGGAGTACGTAAGGTGCTGGTGCGGGAGCAACGTCTGATAGCGGGGAGGGGGCGTGTAGTTATGGTGGGACGGGATATCGGTACCAACGTATTACGCGACGCTGACCTTAAGATTTACCTCGATGTTTCCGTTACAGAGCAAGCCAAGAGGCGATACAAAGAGATTATTGGGCGAGGAGAGATTGCAGACTATAAGGAAATACTCGCTAGCCTTGTGAGAAGGGATCGCATCGATAGCAAGCGCTCTGTCAATCCGCTGAGCAAGGCTGAAGACGCCTATGTTATCAATACAGACCTTCTCGATGCCAAGGGAGTCCTTAAGGAGGTTCTGAAGCTGGTGGATAAAAGCTGATGCCGTGGTTTCATGGTCTAGGTATTACACTTGTGATGAGGCCTCTACTATTCCTGTTCACTAACTATAAAGTGGAAGGGGGGGAGAATGTTCCGCAGGAGGGGCCTTTGATTGTCGTGTCCAACCACGTGAGCATGACCGATCCGCCTGTGCTATCCACAAGCATCCCTCGCATTATTGTGTTTATGGCGAAAGAGGAGATCTTCAGCCATCCGATACTGGGGCCACTTGGAAGGGGATGGCACGCTTTCCCGGTGCGTCGCGGCCAACTCGACAGGGAGGCCTTGCGGCAGGCCGATCATGTGCTTCGTGACGGTCAGGCTCTGGGTATGTTCCCGGAGGCTATGAGGAGTCCCACGGGGAAGATGCAACAGGGATACACTGGAGTCGCATTGATAGCGCTGCGCAGCAAGAGCCTGATTCTGCCAGTAGGTATAGAGGGGGCCAGTGAAATGAATAAGCTGACCTTCATATTTCGCCGTCCCAGATTAATCGTGAATATCGGCAGGCCATTTATGTTGCCATATTCCGGAGGCAGGCTGACCAAAGAGCAGCTCTCTCCGGCTACAGATATGATTATGAGAAAGATTGCCGAGCTCCTGCCGGAGGATTATCGGGGGTATTATGCAGATCGAAAAGGCGACTGAGATAGGTTTCTGCACCGGCGTGAGGCGTGCTATCAATATGATTGAGCGCGCCGCTAGAGCGATGGGACCACTGCAGACACTGGGGCCCATTGTACATAATCAGCAGGTAGTTGATAGGCTCACGTGTCATGGAGTTACTGTAGCGGACAATCTCGATCAGCTCAAACGCAATATCTTATGCATCAGCTCTCACGGAGTTGGCCCAAAGGTAGTCGAGGAAGCAGAATCTCGAGGCATCAGAATAATCGATACCACATGTCCTTTTGTGCGCAGGACGCAGGTTGCCGCCAAGAAGCTAGCAGCCTCGGGGTTTTCCATTGTTATCTTCGGCGATGAGAATCATCGCGAGGTTCAAGGTGTGCTGGGGTACGCCGGGGAACGGGGATTCGCGACCACTAAGGTTCCTCCTTTTAAAAAGCTGTCGCCCCGCGTCGGCATTTTATCCCAGACGACCCAGAGCCTATCAGCTTTTCGTGACTTCGTGTCAGCCTTTATCCAGACACATTTAGAGAATATCACGGAGTTCAGAGTAGTTAATACGATATGCGACGCTACGCGTAAACATCAGGAGGCGGCTCTGGAGCTGGCACGGCGCTCGGACCTCATGCTGGTGGTGGGCTCGCGGGGGAGCGCAAATACCAAACGGCTCGCTGAGTTGTGCTCGGCCGCTGTTAAGACTCACCATATCGAGACGGCGCAGGAAATCGACCCGAACTGGCTGAACAAAAATGTTGAGCATGTTGGCATCACCGCTGGAGCATCGACTCCAGATGAGGTTATTGATGAAGTCGTAGCAAGCCTCGAAAACCTGCGATAGTATTTTTCAGCTAGTGTGTGGTATAATTACTCTCCGCCAACTTTAAAAAAGCTAATGGAAAATTTGTCGAATGGACGAGCATTACCATAAATCAAGCGATAATGCCAGCAGTTGCATTTCAGGCATCAAGATAAGTTCCTCTTTTAGTAAGCCATCGTCGGTGAGAGATTCCCCTGTGGTACTAAGCGTCATCAACGCGTACAGTTATTTCTGTTAATTGGAGGACATCAATGGCGAAATATGTTTATGCGTTCGGTGGTGGGAAGGCGGATGGTAATGAATCGATGAAGAATCTGCTCGGTGGCAAGGGGGCCAATCTGGCCGAGATGGCGGGCCACCCCGATTTGCGTCTGCCGGTTCCGCCAGGATTCACGATAACGACGGAGGTTTGCACATATTATTATGCTCATAGACGAAGCTATCCAAAGGAAATAAAAGGCGACGTAAACAAGGCTTTGGCGCATGTAGAGAAATTGAGTGGTAAAAAATTCGGCGATGCGAAGAATCCATTGCTGGTCTCGGTTCGTTCTGGAGCACGAAAGTCTATGCCCGGTATGATGGATACGGTGCTCAATGTGGGACTTAATGACACAACAATCAAAGGTCTTATCGCTCAGACTAAGGATGCACGCTTTGCTTATGACGCCTATAGACGCCTGATAATGATGTATGCCGACGTGGTCATGGAGAAGGCCGAAGGTATTGAACCTAAAGGCGGCAAGGGTATACGCAAAGTCCTCGATGAGCGCCTTGAGGAGATTAAAAAGCGTAAGGGTTATAAAAGCGATACCGAGCTGACTGCGGATGAGCTTAAATCGCTTGTAGCCGAATTTAAAGGTATAGTGAAAAAGATATTGGGCAGGCCTTTCCCCGATGATGCGCAGGATCAGCTCTGGGGAGGTATCGGCGCGGTGTTCATGAGCTGGAATGGCAAGCGGGCGGTGGAGTACCGGCGCATCGAGAAAATCCCAGATGACTGGGGAACGGCGGTTAATGTACAGTCGATGGTCTTCGGCAATATGGGCGATAGTTCGGCTACCGGCGTCGCTTTCACACGAAACCCGGGCAACGGCGAAAACCAGTTCTACGGCGAGTATCTCATCAATGCCCAGGGCGAGGATGTGGTAGCCGGTATACGCACGCCTGCACCAGTCAACGAGTACTCCAAGAATGCTCAGAGCAAACACCTTCCTACTCTGGAGAAGGTGATGCCTAGGATATACAAAGAGCTGTTCGAGTATCAGAAACGTCTGGAACGTCATTATAAGGATATGCAGGATATCGAATTTACGATTGAAAAGGGCAAGCTCTTCATGCTGCAGTGCCGCGTCGGGAAGCGCAACGGTGTCGCTGCGGTGCGCATGGCCATCGAGATGTGCAAGGAGGGGCTGATCGATTCCGATGCCGCTATCATCCGCGTAGCCCCGAATCAATTGGTGGAACTGATGCTGCCCATGATCGACTCCAAGGCTGAGGCAGGTGTTACTGCTATGGCTAAGGGGCTTCCAGCTGGGCCAGGGGCGGCCAGGGGGCGGGTTGTTTTCACATCCGCTGATGCTGTGGCCCAGTCAGGGAAGGGCGAAAAGGTTATTCTCGTTCGTGAGGAGACATCACCTGAGGATGTCGATGGCATGCATAAGGCGCAGGCGATTCTCACTAGCAAGGGGGGTATGACCTCGCATGCCGCGCTGGTGGCTCGGGGGTGGGGCAAGTGCTGTATCGTCGGTTGTTCCGATATCGAAATCGCTGGCAATAACAAATCCTTCAAAACCAAAGGCGGGAAGGTCATATGCGAGGGCGACTGGATTACGCTCAATGGCACCAAGGGAGCTGTTTATGAGGGGAGCTTAGCCCTTGTCGATGCCGACTTGGAACACAATAAAACGTACAAGGATTTCATGAAGCTCGTGGATAAGGCCCGCCGGCTAGGTGTGCGCACGAATGCCGATACGCCTAAGGATGCGAAGAAGGCAAGAGATTTCGGCGCCGAGGGCATCGGCCTCTTCCGCACGGAGCACATGTTCTATGGGGAGGGCAGCGATAAGCCGCTCTTCCTGCTGCGCAAGATGATCATGAGTAAAACAGTCGAAGAGCGCAAAGCTGCACTGAATCAGCTCGCCGTATATGTAAAGAAAGATATCAAGGCTACGCTGGAAGTGATGGATGGGTTGCCAGTTACCATCCGCTTACTCGATCCACCGCTGCATGAATTCGTGCCGCACAGCCAGGATAAGCTTAAGGCTTTGGCCTCTGATCTGCGCATCGATATGGCTGAAGTACACAAGCGCGCTGAAGGGCTCCGGGAGAATAATCCCATGCTGGGACATCGCGGCGTGCGCCTGGGCATTACGTATCCTGAGATCACTGAGATGCAGGTGCGCGCGATACTTGAGGCCGCGGCCGAACTTACTGCAGCGGGAAAGAAGGCCAAGCCCGAGATAATGATCCCTGTCACCTGCGCCGACACCGAAATCGTCGATCATAGGGCGATTACGGATCGCGTCCATAGCGAAATCTGTAAGAAGATGAAGGTGAAGCAGATTCCATTCATGTTTGGCACCATGATTGAGATACCACGCGCGGCGCTTACGGCCAATGAGATGGCCGGGTCCGCCGAGTTCTTCTCGTTCGGCACAAACGATCTTACCCAAATGACGTTCGGTTTCAGCCGTGACGACATCGGTTCCTTTCTGCCGGATTACCTGAACAAGAAGATACTGAAGGATGATCCATTCCAAACTATCGATCAGACTGGGGTGGGGGAACTGATAAAAGTCGCTATCGAGCGGGGGCGGACGGTACGGCCCAAACTGAAGGTGGGCATCTGCGGCGAGCACGGTGGGGATGCGGAATCGGTCAAGTTCTGCCATCGGGTGGGAATGGACTATGTCTCCTGTTCGCCCTTCCGTGTGCCGATCGCGCGACTCGCTGCGGCGCAGGCTGCGGTCGAGGAATGGAATGCTGTTAAAGGTAAAGTAAAGGCAAAAGGTTCCAGTCCTAGGCAAAAGAAGCAGGCGGCTAAGCAGTAGGTTTGTCGAGATTCAGTATTGGCAGTATTAGTAGTAGTTATATTTAAAAATAATGGTGGATATGATATAATAACCCCTCAGCAGTTTGTAGAATGGAAGCTTGCGTCTTGATGACTTTAGATATACCTTCTATTATAGCTGTGTGTTTAATCCGACATAAATATGTTCTCTGAATGCGTGCGATTGAAATAGATTATTGGTTAGAAGAGGGAAGATGAAACAGGTAGACAAGGTGATCGCCAGTTACAATAACGATAAAAACGCGCTTATACAGATACTTCTCCAGATACAGAAAGAGAATCGCTGGCTTTCTGAGGACGTTCTCAAGAAGGTGAGCAAGAAGTTGGATGTGCCCATCAACCAGATATACCATATAGCAACCTTCTATAAAGCCTTCAGCCTGGTTCCGCACGGACGTCATTCCCTTGCTGTTTGTCTGGGGACGGCATGTCATGTGCGTGGCGCGCCTCGCTTGCTGGATAAGGTGATCGAGGTCGTCGGCATCAAGCCGGGTGAGACCAGCGAAGATATGAAGTACTCACTGAACACCGTTAACTGCCTTGGCTGCTGTGCGCTGGGGCCGGTGCTTCAGGTTGATGATGAATACCACAGCAACCCGTCATCAACGGAACTCAAGAAAATCATCGCAGGGTGCGACTAAAGGGGAATTATGGCACGACTGAAATCTAACGCCGATTTAGCTAAGCTCAGGAAACAAATACTCGCCAAGAGGGTTGGGAAGCGCTATGTTGCTATTAATGCCGCTGGGACCTGCGGCCTGGCATATGGCAGTGACAAGCTGTATAAAACCTTCGTGGCTGAGATAAAGAAACAGGGGCTTTCGAAAGAGGTAGAGGTGCGGGCCACGGGGTGTCTTGGTTTCTGCGAGAACAGCCCTAAAGTGATGATACTTCCTGACGATATCAATTACTTCAAGGTGAAACCGGAGGATGTGCCGGAGATAGTCTCCAAGACGCTGGTTGAAAATCAGGTCGTTGACAGACTGCTCTATAAACAGGACAGCAAGAAGGTTATCAAGATCGATGATATACCGTTCTACAGCGGTCAAAGCCGCATTATCTCTGGCAATAACCGCTACATTGATCCTGAGAATATCGATGATTATATAGCTCTGGGAGGATATTCCGCTCTGGCGCAGGTGCTGGAGAAGATGGAGCCCAAGGATGTTCTTGATATAGTAAAGAAGTCCAACCTGCGCGGTCGCGGCGGCGGCGGCTTCCCGACTGGGGTTAAGTGGGAAACCTCCGTTAACGCGCCGTCAGATATAAAGTACGTCATCGTCAATGCCGATGAGGGTGACCCGGGCGCTTACATGAACCGGGCCCTGCTTGAGGGCAATCCTCACAGTGTGCTGGAGGGACTCATCATCGGTGCCTACGCCGTAGGGGCTAAAGAGGGATATATATACGTACGTCAGGAGTACCCGCTGGCGATAAAGCATCTCTACGTAGCCCTGGACCAGGCGCGCGAGTACGGCCTGCTGGGTAAGAATATCCTCAGTTCGGGATTCGACTTCGATATAGTAGTTCATCAGGGAGCAGGTGCATTTGTATCCGGTGAATCCAGCGCGCTGATGACCGCGATCGAAGGGCGCGTCGGCGAACCTCGTCCGAAGTACATACGCACTGCGGTGAGTGGTGTGAGGGAAAAGCCTAGTATTCTCAATAACGTCGAGACTTGGGCTAATGTCCCGCTCATCATTAATAACGGTATAGAATGGTTTACCGGGATAGGTTCCAAGGAGAATTACGGCACTAAGATATTCTCGCTTGTGGGCAAGGTGAATAATACCGGACTGGTTGAGGTTCCACTGGGTACTACACTGAAGCAGATTATATTCGACTGTGGCGGCGGCATCCGCAAAGGCAAGAAATTCAAGGCGGTGCAGACCGGTGGACCTTCGGGTGGGTGCATACCGGCGAGCATGCTCGATATGCCTGTAGACTTCGATCAGCTGGCCAAAGCCGGCTCGATGATGGGCTCCGGCGGCATGATTGTCATGGACGAGGATTCGTGTATGGTTGACGTAGCACGTTACTTTCTCGACTTTCTGGCCTTTGAGTCCTGCGGTAAGTGCGTGCCGTGCCGTGAAGGCATACGTCAAATGTTGAAGGTTTTGAACCGCATATGCGAGGGCAAGGGCAAGGACGGGGACATTCAACTCCTGGAGAGCCTGGCAGGTGTGCTCAAGGAGGCTTCGCTCTGCGCCCTGGGACAGACGGCAGCTAACCCTGTGATGAGTACTATCAAGTACTTCAGGGATGAATATGAGGCGCATATAAAGGAGAAAAGGTGCCCGGCCGGCGTCTGCAAGTCGCTTGTTTCGTACTTCATCATGCCCGAGAAATGCCAGGCATGTCAGATTTGTTTAAGAGAGTGTCCTGTGGCAGCGATAAAGGGCGAAAAGAATATCGTACATGTCATCGACCAGGGCAAGTGCACCAAGTGCGGGTCATGTATGGAGGTGTGCCCGGCTAAGTTCAGCGCGGTTGTGAAGATATCCGGGAAACCCGTTCCGCAGGCCCCGGCGAGGATGGAAGTGGCGCGCAAGAAAGAGGCTAAAGGCTAATGAAGACGGTTACGTTGAATATAGACGGCAAGGTTGCAACCTGCGAAGAAGGAAAAACTCTCCTCTACGCAGCTAACGGTGTCGGCGTTAAGATTCCAACGCTGTGTAACGATTATAAACTGGCTCCATACGGCGGCTGCAGGATATGCACTGTGGAGATAAGCAAGAATAAGAAAAAAAGGCTCGTGACTGCCTGCGTCTATCCTGCCGAGGAAGGGCTCGAGGTCAGGACGAATACCCCCGAGGTTAAGAAGATACGTGCCACCATTATCGAACTGCTGCTGGCCTCCTCTCCCACTGCGAAGAATCTGCTCGAGTTGGCTAAGGAATACGGCGTCGCCACGAAGAAGTTCGAGGCGGAGAAGACCAATTGTATACTCTGCGGCTTATGTGTGCGTTACTGCCATGAGGTCAAGAAAGCGAATGCAATCGGGTTTGTCGGCCGCGGCATCGAGCGCAGGGTGGTGTTCTTCCCGGAGATTGCCAAAACTGTATGCGCCAGCTGTCGGGAATGCTTCAGCCTCTGTCCGACGGCCAAGTTGCCATCAGAGACCGATGGGGTTTCATTCGATAATCTGACGCTTGGCGATTTTCTTAAGGTAAAGTAAGTAACCCTACCACTTACAGGAGGAAAAGCAAGATAGTTTATGGATTTGCATTCCTCCATCCATTTAACGCATTCGGATATTCGTCTCAGGCTTGAGGAAAGTGAGGGGCGATTGTCTCCTTATGCCGCAAAGAGTCGAATGACCAGAGGGAGGGCACGCATTGAAGAGCCCTGTCCAATGCGCACCGAATTCCAGCGTGACCGCGATCGTATCATTCATACCAAATCATTTCGCCGTTTAATGCATAAGACGCAGGTATTTATTGCTCCCGCAGGAGATCACTATAGAACTCGGTTGACACATACTCTGGAGGTGTCACAGATTGCCAGGTCTATAGCCCGCGCTCTCAATCTGAATGAAGATTTGACCGAGGCCATATCGCTGGGGCATGATCTGGGGCATACGCCCTTCGGTCATATGGGGGAGGATATTCTGGATGAACTATATCCTCAGGGATTCCGACATAATGAGCAGAGCCTGAGGGTGGTGGATGTGCTGGAGAATGATGGGCATGGACTGAACTTGACATGGGAGGTCAGGGACGGTATCCTTAATCACTCGAAAAATTGGACGGATATACTTGATAGTAACGTTGGAACGGCTTTCACCCTGGAAGGTCAGATATGCAAGATAGCCGACGCCGTGGCCTACATCAACCATGATATAGATGATGCGATACGGGCGGGTATAATAGCCGAGAGTGATCTTCCTGCCGATGTAATTGGTCTATTGGGTGGCACGAATAGGGAGCGGATAAATTCTCTGGTGGTCGACATAGTTGGATTTGCGCAGAGGACGGCGGCTGAGAGGTGTGGACCTCCAGATGTAGGTATGAGCCCGGCAGTGCGTGAGTCGGCTAACAAGCTGCGGCAGTTCCTATTGAAAAGGGTGTATTCTGTAGCCAGGGGGGAGGTGGGGCAGGCGCAGAAAGTTGTCCGTTCACTGTATCAGTATTTCGTTGATAAGCCTGAAAAACTGCCCGAAGAATATCGCTTGGTTAACGGCGATGCGGAGAGAAGCGTTGTGGATTACATATCAGGTATGACTGACAGATATGCGCTGGAAACCTATAGCGAGATATGTTCGACTAGATGAGCAGGGACCATGGGCAATATAGATGATATAAAAGATAAGATAGATATTGTAGAGCTTATCTCAGGCTATGTTACGCTGAAAAAGTCCGGGCGTAATTTTAAAGCTCTATGCCCGTTTCATAGTGAAAAGACACCGTCATTCTTCGTTTTTCCTGAGAGGGGTACGTGGCACTGTTTCGGCAGCTGTGGCACCGGAGGGGATGCATTGACCTTCATCATGAAGAAAGAGGGACTGGACTTTGGTGCGGCGCTGAAGTTCCTAGCTGATAAGGCTGGGGTGAAACTGGAGTCGAGGTCTAAGGAACAGGCGAAGGAACACGGCCTTGATCGACTGTATGAAATCAATGAGGCCGCCGCCGCCTATTATCACGACACGTTAACCAACAGTAAACTGGGAGAGCCCGTGCGGCACTATCTCAACAAGCGCGGCATTCTAAAGGAGACAATAGAGGAGTTCCATCTGGGGTTGAGCCTGGACAGCTGGGAGGCTCTTAGCCGACACCTTCTAGCCAAAGGTTACAAGGTTGATGAAATGCTTAGAGCTGGGCTGGTGGTGACTAGGGAGGATGGGGGTCACAGGGACCTGTTCCGCGATAGGTTAATGATCCCAATCTACAGCCAGGCAGGCCGTGTCGCCGGTTTCGGTGCGCGAGTCCTTGACAGCGGCCAGCCTAAATATCTTAACTCACCGCAGACGCCGGTGTTTGACAAGAGCGGTTTGTTATATGGGTTCGACCATGCCAGGAAAGCAATTAAAGATGCTGACCTGGCAATAATTGTTGAGGGATATTTCGATGTGATATTTGCTCATCAGCTCGGCTCTAGAAATGTCATAGCACCGATGGGCACCTCTCTGACGGATAGACAAATCGCCCTGATAAAGAAACTAACAAAAAATATCACTCTAGCGCTGGATTCAGATGCCGCTGGTGAGCAGGCGACACTGAGGGGCCTGGAAATAGCAAGACAGGCGCTGAGTAAAGCTGTAGATCACCGCGAGCGGGGGTGGCTGGACGGAGATGCAAAGGTAGAGGGCGGACTGAAGGTGATACTGATGCCGCCGGGCAAGGACCCTGACGAGGTTATGCGTGACCAGCCTGACGAATGGCGACGGCTGGTAGGGGACGCCATTCCGGTTATGGATTATTTTTTTAAGTCGGCGGTATCCAAGTTTGATCCCACTGCCGACTCTGGTCGTTCAGCTATCATAGATCGTCTGCTGCCACGTATCATGGAGATATCGGACACGGCGGATAAGGAGATATATTTCAGAAAGCTGAGCAAGTTGGTTGGAGTGGCTGAGAATACATTATTGGCAAAGGCAGCCCAAATCCAGCCGACGAAAAGGGAGAAGGGTACCATGGCTGTATCTGTACCGAGCTCGGCTTTATCCAGGTATCCGTTGGAGGAGTACTGTCTAGCGATTCTATTACAGAAGCCTCACTTGAGGGAAAGTGCACTGGCGCTTTCACCAGAGCATTTTGAGGGGACGGAGAATCGGGAGATATTCTTGGCATGGCTCAACAATTCGAATGTGGAGGAGTTGCAGAACGACCTTGATATTAATTTACATGAGTATCTTGATAAGCTTAAGAGCAAAGTGTTACCTCCAGCAAAAGAGGGGGAGTGGGAAGCAGCTCTGGCTGATTGCACCAGACGTTTACGGGAGCAGCGCCTACGCAGATTGAAGTCCTTTGAAGCGATACTTATTTCCGAGGCTGAATCTGAGGGCGATAAGAATGTTATTAAGGAGCAGGTGGAGCTACTACTCCAGAAGTCATTAGAACCTACTATTCAGTTGAAAGATATTTTTGAGAAGGCGAAGCGAGGAGGAAGGGGAGTTCGAAAATGACGTTGAGAGAAAACGGCGGTTTAGACAAATTACTGAATCCTAAAATTCACAATGAGCACCATGATGATACTCACGACATCATGCCTGAACATGATCTCGGTGCGCTTGCGGAGCTTTATGCAGCACTAGCACATGGCGAAATGGGCGGACGGGGGAAAGCTCATCATGCGTGGGTGGAGGACACTACGGAAATCACTGAAAATGAAGTCATAGAGACCGAGGCGGAGCAGGAAGTAGATCTTGAGAAGGCACTTGACATTGAAGAACAGGACATAATTGATGATCCCGTCCGTCTCTATCTGAGGGAGATTGGCAATGTATCCCTGCTTAATGCCAGTGAGGAAAAGGTGCTGGCAAGCAAGATGGAACGGGATCGACATATTAGACGGATACGGGATGACTGGTTCTTGAGAAATGGTGCCCCAATAACATCTAGTGAGATCATAATGGTTATCCTGCGACAGCTTTGTGAAGCAGCACCGCTGATTCAACTTCTTGGAGAGGAGCTAGGCTTGAGCCCTGCGAACTCTCTGGTGGAGAGGATATCGGATCCAGAGTTTAGAAAGGCAGTGGATGCGGCCATCGATCAGCAACTAATAGAAAGCACGGCGGAGCATAGTGAGGAGAATATCAGTGATACCAGTTTGGCGATGGTAAATCTTTCACTCAACAGCAGTCTGATACCTCCCGGTGTGATGGAGATGTTGGAAGATAAGGTTATCGGTGAGGTGAGTTATCTGCTAGCACAACCCCGATTCAAGGCGTCATTGCAGACAAAGGAGAAAGAATTCGATACCTATTTCGAGGAAATTGAGAATGAGGCAGTTAAGGCTGAAAAGCACCTCACGGAAGCCAATCTTCGGCTTGTGGTGAGTGTGGCGAAAAAGTACATTGGAAGGGGTATGACGCTTCTGGATTTAATACAAGAAGGCAATATCGGCCTCATTAGAGCTGTTGAAAAGTTTGATTACCGTAAAGGATATAAATTCAGCACATACGCCACATGGTGGATAAGGCAGGCCATAACCAGGTCTATCGCTGACCAGGCGCGTACAATCCGGATACCGGTTCATATGGTAGAGACTATCAATAAGCTGTTGCGTGTAAGCCGTCGCCTGGTCCAGGAGCACGGTCGGGAGCCCACCAGCGAGGAGATAGGCAAGGGTATGGAGGTGACGCCGGAGAAGGTTCGTGAGATTATAAAAGTATCGCAAGAGCCGGTGTCGCTTGAGACCCCGATCGGTGAAGAGGAAGACAGCCACCTCGGTGATTTCATAGAGGATCGCAGCGCGCTGGCACCGCCCGATGCGGCGTCGCATCAGCTTCTAAAGGAACAAATAGATGAGGTATTATGCACGCTTAATCCCCGTGAACGGCGTGTGCTCCAGTTGAGGTTCGGGCTTGAGGATGGGCGCAGTCGAACACTGGAGGAGGTTGGGCGTGAATTCGGCGTGACCCGGGAGCGCATACGCCAGATCGAAGCGAAAGCACTAAGAAAGCTACGGCACCCCAGCCGATCAAAGAAGCTCAAGGATTATCTTGAATAAGCTGAACAAGAAGGCTGTCAGGAATATATTCATTACAACATGCGGCGTGTTCGCAGCAATATTTCTTGTTTCTGGAATATTCTTCTATCTTGTTACCGGCCCAGTCTCTACGAATACGTGGGGCGTTGCTCAAATAAGCGCAACCAGTGAATCATTGACCGGCCTTAATAGCAAGATAGATGAGCTAAAAAATGATATTGAAGCTTCTTCAAGCGGTGAAGAATTTGTTCTCGTAATCACTCAAGAGGAGGCTACCTCCAAATTGGATGAGTTGGCCCGACAGGGGAATATCTCGATACAGACTGAACATCCACAGGTCTACTTCGCCAACGGGGTGGTATGCGCATCAGCTACGATACACCTGGGTATTTGCATGGAGACTGCTGTGCAACTTGAAATCAGGGCTAGAAATGGAGAGGCTGATTTCACTATTAGGCGTCTGGACTTTGGACGGTTAATCCTTCCTAGGTCTTTGGTCAACAATGTGATGACAGCTGTAGAGCACGAAATGGTGAAACGCTGGGACGAATTGGCTGTTTCCGTCGAAGGCATCGACATCCAGCCGGGCGTTATGATTATCACTATGGTAAAAAAATGAATTACTAGCGGAACATTTTCCCCAGGTTCCCCAATCCACCACCCAGCCCTCCCTTCTTCATCCGCGATACCTGTTTCATGATCTTCTGCGTCTGACGGAACTGGTTCAGCAACTGGTTTACATCCTGCGTCGTCGTTCCGCTGCCGCTGGCGATGCGGCGCTTGCGCTTGCCGTCGATGATATCAGGGTTGCGCCTTTCCTGCGGCGTCATCGAAAGCACGATGGCCTCAATCTTCTTCAACTTCTTATCGTCAACGGCCTCGGGATTCTTGCTGGCGATGGAGGACAATCCTGGGATCATCTCCACAAGCTGGCTGAAAGAGCCCATTTTCTTCAGTTCTCGGAGCTGAAGCAGGAAGTCCTCCAAGTCGAAGCTGGCTCGCTGCATCTTCTCTCCCAGCTTCTGCATCTGTTCGGCGTCGAAATTCTTTTCGGCCTTCTCGATCAGCGTGAGCATATCGCCCATGCCCAGGATGCGCGAGGCCAGACGGTCGGGGTAGAACGGCTCCAGCGCGTCCATCTTCTCCCCGATTCCTATAAACTTGACCGGCACGCCGGTGACCGACTTTATCGAGAGAGCGGCACCGCCGCGGGCATCGCCGTCCATCTTGGTCAGTATCAGGCCGGTGAGCCCCAACTTTGCATGGAACTCGGAGGCGGCGTTCACCGCGTCCTGTCCGGTCATGGCGTCGACAACTAAAAGGACCTCGGAAGGCTGAAGCACTCTCTTGACCTCGGCTACCTCGTTCATCAGCTCTTCATTGATGTGGAGGCGGCCGGCGGTGTCTGCTATGACCCATGTCGACGCCAGCTCGTTGGCCCGCTTCAGGGAGTTGGCGCATACGGCGGGCGCTTTGGACGTCGGAGCTTCGCTGTAGACAGGGATGTCGAGCTGATTGCCCAGGGCGATGAGCTGGTCGATAGCGGCGGGACGCTGCATGTCGGCGGCCACAAGCAGCGGGCGCTGCCCCTGCTTTTTCAGATGCAATGCCAGCTTGGCCGCCGTTGTCGTCTTGCCCGAGCCCTGCAGCCCGGCCAGCATGATAACCGTCGGCGGGTGGTTGGCGGTCGTCAGTCGGGCGGGGGCTCCGCCAAGGATCGAAGTAAGTTCCTCGTTGGTGATCTTTATCACCTGCTGCGCCGGCGTCAGGCTCTCCAGCACGTTGCTCTGCAGCGCCCTCTCGCGCAATTTGGCCACGAAATCCTTGACCACCTTGAAGTTGACATCGGCCTCAAGGAGCGCCAGGCGCACCTCGCGCAGCGCCTCGTCTACGTCCTTCTCGGTGAGCTTGCCCTTGCTCCCCAGCCTTTTGAAGACCGCATTCAGTTTTTCGGATAGTGTCTCGAACATTGGTTAATCTCAAACTAGACCAATTGTAATCGGCGGCGGTTGAGTAATCAAGGTATTATAATCATCTTGTTCAACCCCCTTTATCCTCCACTCTTGGGGGAAGAGAAATTAGGGGACACCCCCGCGATTATTTTGTTTATAAAAGGGCCTGGCAGGAGAGCTTCTCCTGCACCTCTGTGTGTGTCCGTCGGAGGATTTCTTGGTCGATATATAAGGGGCACAAGGGTTGTGTTAGAATATTGGCACCATGGCGAAGCTCACCTTTTACGGCGGCGTTGGCGAGATCGGCGGCAACAAAATTCTGGTCGAGGCGGACGGCGCGCGCGTCTGGCTCGATTTCGGCATGAGCTTCGGGCAGTCCACCCTGTATTTCGACGATTTTCTCCAGCCCAAGCGCTACAACGGCGTCATGGATTTCCTGGAGATGGGGCTCCTTCCTGTACTTCCCGATATGGGCGGCTTCTACCGCCAGGATTATCTGTCCCATACAGGCATGGCTGTCGACTCCGATCCTGCCTACGATGCGGTTCTGCTGAGCCACGCCCATGCCGACCATGCCAACTACGTACATTTCGTGCGCGGCGACATTCCCATCTACGCCATGGATGTTACGAAACGGATGCTGGCCTCGATGGAGGAGACCTCGGGAGGCGGTTCGTTCTGCGATTACCTGACGCTCAAGGAGTCTTTCAAGCTGAGGCCGAGCGAGAGGGGTGGGGGGCTGACCAAGGTCAAGGGGGAGGAGGCCAAGATAGAGCGGGAGTTCAATGGGCTCGCCGCGGGCCAGGAGTTCTCCATCGGCAGCTTGAAGATCGAGGCTGTCCCGGTGAACCATTCGCTCCCCGGGGCCTGCGGCTACCTGATTCATACGTCGCAGGGCGTTATCGCTTACACGGGCGACCTGCGCTTTCACGGGTACGCGGGCGAGCTTACCGAGAAGTTCCTGAGGCGGGCGGCGGCTGTGCAGCCCGTTGTTCTCATCTGCGAGGGCACGCGCATCGATCAGAAGGAAGGGCCTTCCGAGTACGATGTGCAGGAGAAGGTAGCTGCCGTGGTGCGCCGGACTAAGAACCTGGTTATCGCCAACTATCCTTGGAAGGATATCGAGAGGCTCAGGAGCTTCCACGAGGTGGCGAAATCCACCGGGCGCAAGCTGGCGCTGAATCTGAAGCAGGCTTATCTGTTGCAGAAGCTCAATGGCAGCGATGCCGGAGCGCCGGCGCTCGACGATGAAAATATTGTAATTTATGTCGACAGAAAAGGATGGGGCCTGATAACCAAGACGGACCGTCAGGCTTATCCCGAGAATATCGTCAATCAGGATTATGCGACGTGGGAGCGCGGGTACCTGAACCGCCCCAACTGCGTGACCTGCGATGATATCCACCGCAACCAGGGCGACTACATCATACGCACCGACTTTTTCGACCTCACCGATCTGATAAACATCAGGCCGAACGCGGGATCGAGCTATATCTGGTCCAAGACCGAGCCCTTCGACGAAGATGCCGAGATGGAGCAGACCAAGGTTGAGCACTGGCTCGAGCACTTCGGCCTCATGCCGTATGAGAAGGCGCATGTCTCCGGCCACGCCTCGGGCCCTGAGATAAACGCGCTTGTGCAAGAGATAAAGCCCAAGCAGCTGTTCCCGGTGCATACCGAGAAGCCCGAGCTTTTCTCCGAGCTTAAAGGAATGAATATAATCGTCCCCGAAAAAGGCAGGGAATACAGTATATGATCCCGATAAAGCTGTCCCTGCGCAATTTCATGTGCTATCGGGAGGCAACCCTGTCTTTCGACGGCATTCATGTTGCCTGCCTCTGCGGCGATAACGGCAACGGCAAGTCTGCGCTGCTGGATGCGATAACCTGGGCACTCTGGGGCAAGTCGCGGGCTAAAAGCGACGACGAGCTGATACACCTGGGCATGACGGATATGGAGGTGGAGTTCGAGTTCGCTGTCGGCAGGGAACGCTACCGTGTTGTACGAAAGCGTTCGAAGGGCAAACCCCGTCGTCCCGGCCAGTCGCTCCTCGACTTTCAGATCGCCGGCGGTGACGGTTTCCGCTCCATAGCCGGGAACGTCATCCGCGAGACGGAGCATAATATCGCCAGCACATTGCGCATGGACTACGATACTTTTATCAACAGCGCCTATCTGGTGCAGGGGCGCGCCGATGAGTTCAGCAAGAAGGATCCGTCCCGGCGCAAGCAGGTGCTGGCCGACATCCTGGGGCTCTCGAGCTACGATGAGCTCGAGGCGCGGGCCAGGGAGCACGCCAGGCTCAAGGAGCGGGAGGCCAGGGACCTGGATATTGCCATAGCCCAGATGGAGCAGGAAATCGCCGAAAAAGGGAGTTATGAAGCCGAGTTCCGCAGTGTAAGTGACTCGGTGGCGCAGCTTGAGAAGGGGTGGCAGAAGGTTCAGTATGACGTCAGGGCATTACAGGAGCGCAAGCAAGCCCTGGAATTGAAGCAGAAACAGCAGAGCGATGTCGAGAGGCGCATCAAGCAGGCCCAGAGCGCTATAAGCTCGTTCGATGGGCGCGTGCAAGATTACCGTAAGCGCGTGGAGAAATACGAGTCGATAATTGCAGCTTACTCTGATGCGTCGGCAAATATAAAAGCACATCTCGACGAACTTGCCGGACAGGAGACGTTGCTCGATAAAAAACGCGGCGAACTTCAGGAAATGTCTAATCGGGCGCATGCTCTTGCTGTGGAGAATGATAAGCTGAAAAATGAGGGTGTCGAGCTGCGCAAGAAAGTCGATATGCTATCGGCTGGTGAGGCTGAGTGTCCTCTCTGCGGCACGGAGTTAGGTATAGATGGCCGCGAGAGGATAATGAATAACTATCAGGTACAGATAGAGAATAAGAGGAGTCTTTTCCGAGTAAACGAGGAGGAGAAGAACCGTGTCGAGGTCGCGGCGAAAGCGCTAAAGGTTGAGATCGGCGGGCTGGATCGAGCGGTGCGCGAGGGACGCGAGCAGTGGGCCCGTCGCGCCGCGGCGTTGGATAAGGAACATGAAGAAGCTCAGAAGTCGTTGCCGGAGGAGCGCGAAGCATTGAGGAAGGCGGAATCCGAGCTGCAGCAGTGGCGGGAGACGCTGGATGCTGAGATGAAGGAACGCGAGGATCAGAAGTCCGAGCTGGGCGCTATGCCCGAGGTTGATACCAGGCTCTCCGCGGCGAAAAAGGAATCGAACGACGTCGCTCGCAGCTTGGAGCAGGGCCGGCAGCAGATGGGCTCTGCCAAAGAGAAGCTCGACCGCTGCGCAGGCCTTGAGTGCGGCCGGGGCGAGAAGCTGGCGTTGCGCGATTCGGTTGTCAGGGATGAGAAGATTTACGAGGAGCTGGCGCAGGCTTTCGGCAAGAAGGGCATACAGGCCATGCTCATTGAAAATGCGCTGCCCGAATTGGAGGAGGAGGCCAACAGGCTGCTGGGGCGCATGACTGACAGCCGCATGAGCCTGCGCATCGAATCGCAGCGGGCATTGAAGAGCAAGGAGGGCGAGGCGGAGACGCTCGATATCGTTATAGGAGATGAGGTGGGCACGCGCCGCTATGAGATGTACAGCGGCGGCGAGGCCTTCCGTATCGACTTCGCCCTGCGCATAGCCCTGTCCAAGCTGCTGGCGCGGCGCGCCGGAGCGCCGCTGCCGACATTGATCATCGATGAAGGCTTTGGTTCACAGGATGCGAATGGGCGCGAGCGTCTTGTAGAGGCCATTAATTCTATTCAGGACGATTTCGAGAAGATACTGGTCATCACCCATATCGACGAGATGAAAGAATCTTTCCCTGTACGTATAGAGGTGACCAAGGGTACTGATGGCTCGAAGGTGGAAGTAGTGTGACAAAGAAGAGTTGGATTATCTTAATTGCCAGCTTGGTTGTGCTATGCGTAGTTATCACATTAATAGTTGTCATGGCAATTGGCAGCATGTTCATGTGTCACACTGGTAAACCACAGTCTCAGTTTGCGGGCTCAGTTGAACAGGAGTGGATTTCTAGCTGTCGATACGGGGTCAATTTTTTTACTGGTGCTCAGGATATCGCTGTGGACAAACAGGGCAATGTGTATATCACGAGTATGGGGGATTGTAGCCATACAGTAAAATTCAACAGTGCGGGGGACAATCTTTGGATTGCTAACTCCTCGCGTTTGGATATTGCAACCATAGCTGTGGGTAATCAGGGCGGTGTGTATGTGGCTGGATTGCGATCTGATAATGCATCAACAACCGAGCTCGCTATACTAAAATATGATGCTGACGGAAAAGAAATATGGGTAGTTAAACGTAGCGGGCCATATGATATAACTGAATGGGTGTCTATGGGTTTTGACAAGCAGGATAATGTCTACGTTGCGGTTACTAGTAATCAGGCATTTTATATTATGAAGTACAATGGTTCCGATGGTGCGGAGCTTTGGGCGGTTGACCATGAAGTATCTTGTGGACGACTAGGGAGTATATCTATGGCTGTCGATAATTCAGGTAATGTATATGCTTCTGGTACGAGTGAGATTGTTAGATATGATAATAACGGTAAAGAATTATGGACTATCAGTACGAAAGAACAAGAAGAGAATTGTGGTGGGTATTGTCTGTTGGCACTTGATCCTCAAATGAATATTTTTATGGCTTCATACATTCAACGTGATTATGTGTTCGAGGATGGGACAAATGACTGGCAAGGGGGTTACCGTGTTGCCAAGTATGATGGTAATGGGAGTAATATCTGGTCCATAGCTCACTATGGCGTTCCTTGTGAGGGTTGTGCGCGGAGTGAAAGTACTGTAGACCTCGGTTTTCCTCGTGATGTTGCGGTGGATGAGCAGGGGAATTTCTATATAGTCGGTGAGTTTAAAACAGTTGAATACAGCGCCGAGGGGGCTCTACGGTGGACCAATAAAGGTGGCAATGCCTTGGCTTTAGATGGTATGGGTAATACATATGTGACAGGAACAGACGGCAAGTGGTGTGTTACAACAAAGTATAGTCCTGACGGTACTAAGTCGTGGGCCGCTCGCTACTGGGGAGGACTAGAAGATTTTTGGGGATGGGATAGCATACCGAATGCTATTGCACTTGATCTATCCGGTAATGTATATATCGCCGGAACAAATATTTATAAGATATGTCCTGAATTCTTCACGGATAGCACAGAACGAGATTATACAGAATATATCACCATCAAATACAGACAGCAGTAGATGAGATGAAAGAATCTTTCCCTGTACGTATAGAGGTGACCAAGGGTACTGATGGCTCGAAGGTGGAAGTGGTTTAGGGGTTGACAGACAGCAGGTCTTTGGTTTAAATTTGCACACATCACCGGAGTGAAAAAATCATGTAGATCGGTTTTAGATATGTGAAGCAGCTATGACTAAAGATTTGGGGACAAAGAAGACACAATCGGTTACGGTAGCATTCATTGCGGTGCAGGGATCATTATCCCTGACTAATTCTGCATTTGGCAAGTTGTATGCCTTCATAGCTAAGGAGGGTTTTCTGCCGGCAGGCTCTCCATCGAGGCTTTATCTCAATATCCCGGGACAGGTTCCAGAGCAGGAGTTAAGGTGGGAGTTGCGAGTGCCCATATTGGGTGACTGTGACTCGTTAGGCCCGGATGATAAGGGTTTGGGGTTTCGGTGTCTAGAGGAAATCACAGTGGCCTCGGCCATACATCGGGGGCCTTTCTCAAGTATCGGGAATACGTATGAGAAGCTTACACAGTGGATAGATAAAAATGGATATAAGATAATCGGCCCGTGCGAAGAAGTCTATCTCAACGAACCGGGGAACACGCCACTAGCAGAGATAAGGACTGAGATAAGATTCCCAGTAGAAAAGAAATAACCTCATATCTTGAAAGTGAAAGCCATCGATTTAGAGTCGGTGGCTTTTTTTGTTACCCTCTGATTATTTCAATAGAGTATTCCGCAGTGGTTATGCAGACCCAGAGTGTCTGTAATTAGCGCAGTAGGTCGATGTTGGAGTCGCACTGCGACACCGGGTTGGTTTTCGCCGAGAGCTTCGGCTCGCAGGATGTAAACGGACGCGAGCACCTCGCAGATGGGATTACCTCTATTTAGGACGATTTCGAGAAAATCATGGTATTACACATATCGATGAGATGAAGGAGCCCCTCCGTGTATCCTAGAGGTGACCAAGGGGGCCGATGGGTCGAAGGTGGCGGTAGTATAAGGATTGACAGAAGGTAGTTATTGGGTTTTAATTAATTGGGCATAATAGAAACCAAAAAAGTATACCATTTAGTAACTGTTAGGGGCTTCCCATTGGATAAAGTGAAAAAGGGTATAGATGTAGCTATAAAGAAGACACAGCCGGTGACTGTGGCGTTTATAACGGCAAAGGGTTCATTCTCCATGATAAATGAAGCGTTTGGCGATCTCTTTGCCTTTGTTGTTGAAAATGGATTTCTGCCGGCAGGCCCTCCATCTGGGATCTATTTCGATGCGCCGGGGCGAGTCCCCGAGAAAGAGCTGAGGTGGGAGCTGCGAGTGCCTATAGAAGGGATATGCGACGCATCTGGGCCGAACGAGAAGGGTTTAGGCTTCAGATGTCTGGAGGAGACAGTAGTAGCCTCAGCAATTCATCGGGGGCCGTTCTCAAATATCGGGAATACGTATGAGAAGCTTACACAGTGGATAGATAAGAATGGATATAAAATAACCGGCCCATGCGAGGAGGTATATCTTAATGAGCCCGGTAATACGCCTCCCGCGGAGCTTATGACAGAGGTGCGGTTCCCAGTAAGCAACAAATAGACATAATTCTTGAAGTTGCGAGCCATCGATTAAGAGTCGATGGTTTTTTTATTTGCAGCGTCTAGAGTTGTGGTGACCTCCTGCTGTCCCCCTTGAAAGGGGGAAACAATAACCGAACCCCCTGTTAGTCCCCCATACGTTGGGGGACGTTAAAAAAATAGGGGACGCCCCTAATACCCCGGCAGGAGATGAGTCTCCTGCACCTCTTTTTGAACTAACCTCTCCCTAGTCAGTGGGAGGGGGCTGGGGGGAGTTCGTGACTGTCATTGCCAGACTTGATCGGGAAATCCAGAGACCGATCTATAATCGACTGTGCTATTTCCCTCGGATTCTCTCCAAAGCATATTCGGCGGTTCTGCAGACCCAGGGGTCTTCGTGTTTAAGGCACTCGGTCAAGGCTGGGATAGCATCGGAGGCGGCGACGCCAATAGCGGCCAGCGCCTTGGCCGCGCCGCCGCGGAGATAGAGATCGTCGCTGGCGAGTGCCAGAATCAGTGCCGGGACCGATTCTGGGTCGGCGGCATGCTCTAGGTATATTACAGCCCAGTAGCGCGCGTCAGGGTCGTGATGAGTCAACTGTTTGATATATAACTGTAGCTCTTCCTTGCTCAAGTTCTATCCTCGATCCCTGCTCTATTATACCTTCTTGGCGGCGCTTTTAGATAGCACGTTCGCCAGGTATTGTCCCGTATATGACTTTTTCACTTTGACAATCTCCTCCGGCGTGCCGGTGGCGATGACGTAGCCGCCCTTATCGCCGGCGCCGGGGCCCAGGTCGATTATATAGTCGGCGTTCTTAATCATATCAAGGTGGTGCTCGATAAGCACCACCGTGTTCCCCGCGTCGGCCAGCCGCTGCAGAACCTGAAGCAATGCCGCCGCGTCCTCGAACGAGAGCCCAGTGGTCGGCTCGTCGAGTATGTAAAGCGTGCGTCCCGTCGAGCGCCGGGACAGCTCGGAGGAGAGCTTCACCCGCTGCGCCTCCCCGCCCGACAATGTCGTCGCCGGCTGGCCCAGCCTGATGTAGCCCAGCCCCACGTCGTTCAGCGTTACCAGCTTATTCTTCAGCTTGGGCACGTTCTCGAAAAAGGACAGCGCCTCGGCTACGGTCATGTCCAGCACCTCGGCGATGTTCTTACCCTTGAAATGTATCTCAAGCGCCTCGCGGTTGTAGCGTTTGCCACGGCAGACCTCGCAGGGCACGGTGACGTCGGGCAGGAACTGCATCTCGATATGGATGTAGCCGTCGCCCTGGCAGGCCTCGCAGCGGCCGCCTTTGACGTTGAAGGAGAAACGCCCGGCTTTGTAGCCGCGCGCCCGCGCCTCGGGGACGGTGGCGAAGAGCTCGCGTATTGGGGTAAACGTGCCGGTATAGGTGGCGGGGTTCGAGCGCGGCGTGCGTCCGATGGGCGACTGGTCGATATTCACCACCTTGTCGATATGTTCCAGCCCATCGATTCCGTCGCAGTCTCCGGGACGGTCCTTGGCGCGATAGAAGATCTGCGCCAGCTTCTTGTGGAGTATGTCTCCGATCAGCGTGCTCTTGCCTGAGCCGGATACGCCTGTGATGCACACCAGCTTTCCCAGCGGTATGCGCACGTCGATGTTTTTAAGGTTGTTCTGGCGCGCCCCGCGGATAACGATCGATTTACCCGACCCTGGGCGCCGCTCCCTGCGCAGCGGTATGGTCTTGCGCCCGCTCAGATAGTTACCTGTGCTGGAAGCTGTGCACTTCATGATATCGTCCAGCGTCCCGGTGGCCACGATCTCCCCGCCATGCTCTCCCGCGCCGGGCCCCATGTCTATGATGTGGTCGGCGGCGCGCATCATGGCTTCGTCGTGCTCGACCACGATAATGGTATTGCCCAGGTTGCGCAGCTTCTTCAGGGTCTCAATCAGTCGATAATCGTCGGCCGGGTGCAGCCCCACGGTAGGCTCGTCGCAGATGTAGAGCACGCCCATGAGGCCGCTGCCGATCTGGGTCGCCAGCCTGATGCGCTGCGCCTCGCCGCCGGAGAGCGTGCTCGAGGCGCGGTTGACACTGAGGTAATCGAGCCCCACGTCGCGCAGGAAGCCCAAACGTCCGCTTATCTCCTTGAATATCTGCCGTCCGATGTGCATCTCGCGTTCGCTGACGAGAGGCTTCGACTTGCCGCCGGTGAGGGACTCGATCCATCTTATCGCCTCATCTACGGACATGGCGCTGACCTCCGCAATGTTTTTGCCGACGACGGTCACGGCCAGCGCCTCGGGCTTGAGCCGCAGGCCGCTGCACGACGGGCACGGGCGGCTCATCATGTAGCGCTCTATCTCGGAGCGCACGTAGTCGGACTCGGTGTCCTTGAAACGCCGCTCCAGGTTGCGTATCACGCCCTCGAACTGCGTATCGTATTCGTACATCTTGCCGAGCTGTGTCTCGTGCTTCATGGTGACTTCCTGCCCGCCGCTGCCGTAGAGCACGATTTCGAGCTGCTCCTGTGTAAGATCCTTGAGTGGCGTGTTGGTGGAGAAGCCGAACTTATGCGCCACCGATTCCAGCATGCTCATGTACCACGGGCTCAGCGAGCCGGACCTGGTCCAGGCCAGTATGGCGCCCTCGGCGATGGACAGGTTCTTGTTCGGTATAACCAGCTCGGTGTCGATCTCCAGCTTGATGCCGAGGCCGGTGCACTCCGGGCAGGCGCCGTGAGGGCTGTTGAAGCTGAAGCTGCGCGGCTCTATCTCCCCGATACTGATGCCGCAGCGGGCACAGGCGAAGTGCTCCGAGAAGAGGAGCTCCTCCCCGTCAACGACCTGCACCAGCACCACCCCCTTCCCCAGCTTGAGCGCGGTCTCCACCGAGCCGGCCAGCCGTCCCTTCTGCTCCTCTCCCTCGATGATGAGGCGGTCGATCACGGCCTCGATGGTGTGGTTCTTGTACCTGTCGAGGACGAAATCCTCGGACAGGTCGCGGGTCTTGCCGTCGACGCGGACGCGGACGTAGCCCGCCTTTCTCAGATCGTCGAATACGTTGAGGTGCTCGCCTTTTCGGTCTTTGATGATGGGGGACATGATTACAATCTTCGTTCCCTGAGGCAATGCGGCGAGGGAGTCTACTATCTGCTGTACGGTCTGCTGGGATATCTCCTGCCCGCAGTTCGGGCAGTGCGGGTGCCCGATGCGCGCGAAGAGCAAACGCAGGTAGTCGTAGACCTCGGTGACGGTGCCTACTGTCGAGCGCGGGTTCCGCGCCGGGCCTTTCTGGTCGATGGAGATGGCCGGGCTCAGCCCCTCGATGTAATCCACATCGGGCTTCTCCATGCGTCCCAGGAACTGGCGCGCGTAGGCCGAGAGCGATTCGACATACCTGCGCTGGCCCTCGGCGTATATCGTGTCGAAGGCGAGCGAGCTCTTGCCCGAGCCGGAAACGCCGGTAATCACTACCAGCTTGTCCCTGGGGATGGTGACATCGATGTTCTTCAGGTTGTGCTCGCGGGCACCCTTGACCACTATGGCATCGAGCGGCATGTTTGAGTAATGAACCTCCTGGAATCCCCCTTGAAAGGGGGGTACAATAACCGAACCCCCTATATCCCCCATACGTTGGGGGACTTAAAAGTTAGGGGACACCCCTAATACCCTGGCAGGAGATTTTTCTCCTGCACCTCTATATTGAACCTGTCATTCTGAATCCTTCCAGGATATTCAAGTATTTGGAAGGATGAAGAATCTCGTCGTCGTTTTCATCTATCAGTTGCTTTATGGCGGTGAGTCTCAAGTCCCTCTACTTTAGCTCTTACCCTCGGCCCTCTTTTTCAGGTTCAGCAGGGCCACCACGCGATCCAGTATCTTGTCGGCGACCTCT
>Ga0172362_10000508_pt1 | contig 31845 bp, 30 predicted proteins | sample LakKivs1_kivu2a2_FD_114534 | JGI IMG/M metagenome (GOLD analysis project Ga0172362, IMG submission 114534) | Sediment microbial communities from Lake Kivu, Rwanda - Sediment s1_kivu2a2 | ecosystem: Environmental > Aquatic > Freshwater > Lake > Sediment | place: Rwanda: Western Province, Lake... | reverse complement strand
GCCTACGCCAACACCAACGCCTACGCCAACACCAACGCCTACGCCAACACCTACACCTACGCCAACTCCTACACCGACACCAACACCTACACCTACGCCAACTCCTACTCCTACTCCTACGCCAACACCGACACCCACTCCTACTCCTACGCCAACACCGACACCTACGCCTACACCGACACCAACGCCGACACCCACTCCTACTCCAACGCCAACTCCTACACCAACCCCAACTCCTACGCCAACGCCAACGCCGACTCCCAACCCTGGCACGCACGAAGTTACCTATAATATCAACGGCAGCATAGGGACATGGATTCTGAGCAATGGCGGAGTGCTGTTAAATGATGTTAACGCCTGGTCCCCTCAAAAGGACATTTACATTAATATCTCAACCGGAACCAAAATGCTCCTTAACGGTGAACCGATAGATGAGCTGAATGTGGTTCCTGTGGCTTCTCCTCCTGATGCGCCAAGCGGCAGCCATATCTTGGCCGCATTCGACTTTACGCCCAGCGGGGCAACCTTCGAATCGGGTGTAGAGATTACCATTGTCTATAACAAATCCACTGTAGCGGCGGGGGATACCGTAGCTATTGCCTTCTATAATGTCTCTGCCTCCGCCTGGCAATATATAACGCCTCCAGCCTCTACCACCGATCTTGGCGGCGACATGGCTGCTGCCACGTTCACTGTGACACACTTCACCGTCTATGGCCCGTTAACCGTGCCAGCTCCTCCCCCCGGTCCTTACCAAGGCCCGTTCTATTACATCGCGCCGCCTCCGGGACCCACGACAGCGGCCCAGCCATCTTTGACGCCTATCACAACGCCTATATCTTCACCTATAACAACCCCCGCATCTTCACCGGCAGCAAGCCCCGGCTTATCACCAACAGCTAGCCCGGTAACTACAATTTCACCAGCACCTACTTCCGCACCTGAGGAAGAAGAGGGGATGAAGGCCCCTACGTTCGAGCCTACAAACACGCCTGCGGCTCCGGCCGCTCTGAACGCTCACTCGGACACCGATGAGGGCACTGACTGGATCCGGATAGTGCTGATAATAGTGTGGTCAATTGTAGCGCTGCTGGGTCTGGGGCTTATTCTCAAGGTAATAATACAGAGGCTCAAATAGTTCAACATAACCCGTATCACCGGAGGGGGCTGCGTAATCTGCAGCCCCCTCTTTTTTAGAGTTGACAAAGTGACACGACAAAATAGAATAGAGCCATGGCATCAGACAGAGAGCAACAGATAAATGATGATAGGGCCATCGTTCCCGCCGGCGATAAAAGCCTGTCAAGACGAAGTATAGAGGTTACCAGAACCTGCATAGATCGCGGACAGGGGGCTACCCGGTCTCTCTGGGTCAATATACAACCAAAGAATCCTATCTTGAAGCCCATCGTAGCGGTGCCCGCAGCCGCCGTAATGCTGAGCATGTTGATTCTGATTATGATAATAGCTGGATTCACACTGCTCGCTGTCGGCTTGATGCTGGCGGCTTCGGGAAGGCCGCGCAAGGCAGATAACCGATAGAAATCAATCCCAGACTTAGTGCGGAGAGTCGATATCCTATCCGGTGAATCCGCCGCCGTTCAATGGCAGCACCTGCCCGGTGACCCACGATGCCTCCTCGGAGGCGAAGTAGACCACCGCCGCCCCCACATCCTCCGGCGTCCCGGCCCGGCCTACCGTGGTGCTATGCCTGGCTATGACATCAGCCTTGGGTGCATTGTTCATAGGCCCGAGCGACACGCAATTCGCCGTGACGCCGTATGAGGCAACCTCGCTGGACAGCTGCCGCATGAAGCCGACGGCCCCCGCCTTGGAGGCGGCATAGAGCGACAGCCCCATGTTGACGCCCTGCCTCCACGACTCGGAGCTTATAGTGACTATGCGCCCCCAGCGGCGCTCGCACATGCCGTGCAGTACGGAGTGCACGCAGTTCATGACCCCCCGCAGATTGATGTTGAAGAACCGCTCCCAGTCCTCAACGGGGGTATTGATGAACGGCGCCAGCTTCATCCCATCGACCGGCACGCCGGCGTTATTCACCAGAATGTCGACCGGCCCGAAGCTTCGTTCGATATCAGCCACCATGCGCCTGACCGATGCCAGATCGCTCACGTCGGCGGCTATACCCAACGCCGATCCGCCGACATCCCTGATCCCTCCCGCCGTCTTCTCGGCCCTTTCCGCGTAGTAATCATTCACCGCGACTCTGGCACCCTGAGCCGCCAGCGCCTTGGCGATACCCACCCCCATCCCCTGCCCGGCCCCGGTTACCAGAGCTATGTGTCCTTTCAGATCGAACATACCAATACCTCCAGAGTCACTGCTGGATGTTCCTCATTTATATAGGAACGGCATGCTGGTGCTTTCCGTCCCGCCGTCGACATCGATGACCTTGCCCGTGATCCAAGCCGCCGCAGGGGATGCCAGATAAAGCACGGCCAAGGCTATATCCTCCGGCCTGCCGAGCCGCTTCATCGGCGTCATGTCACTCACCTTCTGCAGTGAATCCTTGTCGAGAAACCCCGCCAGCGCGTCCGTCATAATGGTGCCGGGGGCAACGGCGTTGACCCTGATATCGGGAGCCAGGTCGGCGGCCATCATCCTGGTCATATAAGTGAGCCCGGCCTTGACGGTTCCGTAGATGCTGAAATGGCGCTGCACCAGGCGCCCCACCGCGGAGCTTATATTTATGACACAGCCCTTGCTCTCCTGCAGATAGGGCAGGCAGATACGGGTCAGACTGAAAGCCGAGACCACGTTGAAATCGAATGACTCCAGAAATCTTTTACGGGAGGTTTTGGCGATGCGATTGGGCCCGGTACCGCCTGCATTATTTACTACTATATCGATTTTCCCGAAGGCCTCGATGGTCTTCTGCACCAGCCGCTCGAGCTGCTCATCCGACATGACATCGCACGTAACGCCGAGAGCCTGAACGCCGAAGGCCCTGGCCGCCTCCGCATTGGCCTGGACATCGCTCTCCGTCCTGGCGGCAAATACGACACGGGCGCCGGCTTCAGCTAACGTCAGCCCTATACACTTGCCGATGCCCTTACCGGCACCGGTCACTATGGCCACCTTGTCATCGAGCCTGAACCTATCCGCAATCATATGTTCTCCTATCAGTAGGTCTTACCGGTCACTATCAATAGATCGAGATTAGGCGATGGTCTAGGAGCAGTATTTGTATTTACTTAAAAGGCTGGAATAATTATACTACTTTCAAAATCAGAGCCCTGCCATACGAAGGAGCGGATATTAAATGAACGCGACGCCAGTGCTGAAGAACCTCTTTGAGCCTGCCGAGATAGGCTCGATGAAGATTAGAAACAGGATCGTCATGCCTCCCATGGGAACGAATATGTCATCCCACGGTCGTGTGAACCGCGCGATACTGGACCACTACGAGGAGCGCGCCAAGGCCGGAGTAGGCCTGATTATCGTCGAGGTCGCAGGCATAGACTCGCCGGCGGGCAAGAATACGGCTAATATGCTGATGCTGGATAACGATAAATATATATCCGGCATGGCCGAACTTGTTAATACGATCCATAAACACGGCGCAAAGGCCGTGCTGCAGATAAGCCATACCGGCAGGGGTGCGCGGCAGACGATAACAGGTGTGCAGCCGGTAGCTCCATCGCCCATCCCCATGCCGTACAGTTCAGCAATCGGCTATGCGGGCGATATGCCCCGCGAATTGACGGTGCCCGAGATACACGTGCTCGAGCGCAAATACGCCTACGCCGCGGGCCGGGCCAAGACGGCCGGCTTCGACGGCGTGATGTTGCACGGAACCGGCTACTACCTTATCGCACAATTCGTCTCCTCCGCTGCTAATATCAGGAGCGACGAATACGGCGGCGATCTGGAAAAGAGGGCCAAATTCCCCCTGGAGGTGATACAGGCTGTCAAGGAGAATGTGGGCAGCGATTTCCCTTTGCTTTACAAGATGAGTGCGCTGGAGATGGGCGCGGACGCGGGGCTCACGCTGGACGAAGCGCGGCAGCTGGCCGTCATGCTGCAGGACGCTGGCGTAGACGCGCTTGAGCTGGCAGGCATGATATGGGGCATAGACCTGAGCATGGAACCGCCGCCCGGCGAGCCCAGTAATATGGGACTGATGCTCTCCCCCCTCATCAAATCGGTGGTGACCATACCGGTAATCGCAGAAGGCAGGATCGATCCCGAGGCCGGAGATAAGGCCATCTCCGAGGGCAAGGCGGACCTCATCGGCTTCGGCAGGGGATTGCTGGCCGATCCGCGGCTTCCCGAGAAGGCTTTTAAGGGAAGGTTCAATGAGATTCGTCCCTGCATCGGCTGCGGGCGCTGTACCGATAACCAGCTTATGAAAGGCATGGGCGTCATGTGCTCGGTGAACCCCACGACGGGCCACGAGGCCAGAGCCTTTAAAATACATAGGACACAGAAAATCAAAAGAATTGCCGTCATAGGCGGCGGCCCTGCGGGTATGGAGGCGGCCAGGGTGGTCGGCCTACGCGGGCACCGTGTCACTCTATACGAGAAAGATGAAAGGCTCGGCGGCCAGCTTAATCAGGCTATTGTGCCACCGCACAAAAGCAACCTGGCTCAATATGTTGATTATCTCAAACGGCAGCTGCCGCTGCAGCACGTCGTCGTCCGTACCAGAATAAAAGTCACCGCCGACACGATAACCAGAATCAAACCGGACGCTGTTATCATTGCCACCGGCGTCTCCGCGGCCAAGCCCGATATACCGGGGGCGGACAGGCCGTTTGTGCTCTCCGCCAAGGCTGTACTCGATGGCAGGGAGACAGCCCCAAAGGTCGCCATCATAGGCGGAGGGCTCGTCGGCTGTGAAACGGCGGAGCACCTGCAGAAGCAGGGCAGACAGGTAACCGTTATAGAGATGCTCGGTGGCATCGCGGACAGAATGGTATACGCTCAGAGGACCATCCTTGAAGCGCGACTGAAAGCCGCAGGTGTCACAATTCTTACCGGGACCACCTGCAAGGAGATTAGCGACAGCGGAGTTATCGCAACAACAGAAGCAGGCGAGGAACTGCATATCGAGGCAGGTACTGTAGTGATAGCGACGGGCGACAGGCCGAACAACGCCCTGGAACACGAATTGAAGGGGCTCGTGCCGGAGATCTACGCCGTCGGCGATTGCGTTCATCCGGAGGGGATAGCTGAGGCCGTCGCCGCGGGCTACCAGGCGGCTTTAAGGATATAGATCTCTGTAACATCGGCTATAGCGTAACGCCGAGTTCTTCCAAATATGCTTCGACCTCCTGCCTGGCCTCCTCATCCGGATTCAGTGTAAGGCACACTTGAAAATCGGCAATCGCCTGCTCCTTTTCTCCAAGCGATAAGTATGCCATACCGCGATATTGATATGCATAGGCGTAATCAGGACGGAGTTCTAGAGATCGATTAAGGTCGGCCAGAGCCAGGTCCGTTTCGCTCAGGTTATAGTAGACTTTCCCGCGCCAGTAATAGGCATGAGCATAACTATGATCGAAACGTATGGACTTGTTTAGATCAGATAGAGCCTGATCCATCTCGCTCAGGTTATAGTAGATAATCCCGCGGTAGCAATAGGCGGTAGCATCATAAGGATGGAGCTGGATAGACTGGTTGAGGTCGGACAGAGCCTGGTACATATCGCCCAGGATATAGTAGGCCATCCCCCTCCACACATAGGCAAGAGCGTCGCTGGAATCGAGCAATACAGACTGATTGAAATCAGCTACGGCATTTTCCATCTCTCCCAATCTACAGTAGGCCATTCCACGCCCCTGATAAGCATCGGCATTATCGGAATCGAGTGATATGGATTGATTATAGTCAGCTACGGCCTCCTCCATCTCCCCCAGTTCATAGTAGACTTCTCCACGCCATGAATATGTAATAGCTCGATTAGGATTGAGTTGTACCGATTGGGAAATATCGGCCAACGCCAGGTCCATGTTGCCCAAACCGTAGTAGGACATCCCGCGTCCCAGATAGTAGGCGCCGTCGGGATCCAGCGCGATGGATTGGTTGAAATAATAAATAGCCCCGCTATAGTTACCACTGGAATAAGCTTCCAGCCCAAGAGAGGCGAGCCTATCAGCTTCACTGGATGGATTGGGTCTATGTGATGGAACAAAAGCAACAACCAATGCAAAGATGACAGCTACTGCTATTGCCAGAGCAGTGAATACAGCTATCGATCTACGAACCTTTGGTTTCCCGGGTTGTTCATCAGGAAAAGAGTTCTGTTCAGTCATTTTCCCCTCGCTATGCGCTTCTCCGCATGTACAGACAACCTTAGTAGCAACAAGAAGGACTTCCTCTAATGTGGCGATATGATCTCGCCAAGACAGAAGATCATAACGAAAAGGCCTATTAGCGTAGTCAGGAAAACAGGGATTGAGCGCTCTTTGCTCGCTATTATAGCAATAACTCCAGTAAAGAAGGCTGCTGTGCCGGAAATCGCCGCAAAAAGCATCGGTATAGCGAGCGCAAGGTTAGAAAAAAACGTTTTGCCACCACCGCTGTGTCCTGCAGAAGCAATGACCATATGGAGTGCGAAAAACAACAGGAAGGCAATGATTAGACCTATTGACCACTTGCCTAGCAGACTTGTCGGAATGAACAACCTTTTCATATGCGAATCCCATACTTTGCTGTATCGGGCGATTCTCCAGTCGTTTTATATGGGGCACTATTTTTCATCAGGCACATATATAAAGAAAGGCTTGGCTACAGTGATGACCGTCTTCTCGTCAGCAATGGCTTTGCGTATGTTCTTGGGCAGCGCGAATAGACGACGGTATGAAATGCCGTCAAATGAGCGTAGCGGGCGGCTGATGCGAGCCTTGATGAGACCGTCCACCTTTGAGGCAGCAACCGGTTTTACATCGACCGAGGCGAAGGCGAAGCCCCAGGTGCCACCGTAACTGGGGATGAATGCATCGTACGGGCGCACGATTGGGAAGACCTTCTTAAGTGTATTGATCATTGCGGTGAAGCAAAGGTGGTTGCCCCAGGCGCTGGCGCCAGCCTGCAACGACACAGTACCGCCCTTGGCCAGACGATACCTAACCATCTTATAGAATTCGACCGTCGAAAGCTTGTATGCCGGACCCGCATCTATCGGTTCCGGCAGATCGAGGACGATGACATCGAATTTCTCTTTAGTCTGCTCGATATATTTCCAGGCATCATCATGAATAAGTTCGAGACGTTTATCATCAAACGAGCCCTGATGATACGAAGGGAGCAACTTGCGGCACATTTTCACGACTTCACCGTCGAGGTCCACCATTACGACTCTCTTCACCGACCTGTGTGATAAAACTTCGCGCGTTGTCGCACCTTCGCCACCGCCGGCGATTAGCACCTTCTTCGGATTGGCGTTGGCCAGCATGGGAACATGCACCAGGGATTCATGATAGATGAACTCATCGAGCTCGCTGGATTGTATCTTACCATCCAAAATGAGGCAGCGGCCGAGCCCGGACATTTGAACGAACTGAACAGACTGATACCTGGTCTTGCCGGTGTAGAGCACCTTCTCGATGCGGAATTGCTGGATCATGCCGGGGGTGATTTGATCGGAGAACCACTGACTCTTATTCATTGAACACAGGCGATTTCAGTATTCCGCGCTTTATCTCAGTGACGGAGTGATTGCCTGCTCTGAGTTCCTGCACCATGAGTTCCACGGCCCTCTCAGGATGCAAGGAGTCGCCGCAGGCGAAAATATCGACCGCCGCATAGCTGTACTCTGGCCAGGTATGGATTGAAAGATGAGATTCTGCGATAATAATTACACCGCTGACCCCGTCGTAGGGAGAAAAAACATGGAAGGAGTTGCCAAGAATAGTTGCACCGGCGCGCCTGCAGGCTTCAAGGAGGGTTTCCCTCAGAAACTCGCAGTTGCTCAGACGCTTGCGGTCACAATCATGAAGCTCAAGAATGACATGTCTGCCAAGTGCGTGCAATTTACCACCTCAGGAAAAAGTACAAAAGAGATTTTATAGTAAATATAACAATTAATCAATAGATTAGGGCTATGGAAGAGAAAATCGAGCGTTTAAAGAATAAGCTCCTAGCTAACAAAACGGCGGAGGCGACCGACCTAGCATCGGCGGCCCTCATCGCCACAGGGATTACAGGTTATAAAGAGATCATACGCTACACTAATAAAATCGACCGCCTCTGCGAGGAGATCAATCAATTCGTAGCGAACAACGACGACGACATCGACAAAGCCAGGGTCATCTTCCACTGGCTGTGGATATCCAAACCTCACCGCTATCAACCACAGGGACACTACAAGATCGCCGATGTTATCGACGCCCAGCTCGGTCACGCCAGGTACGTGGGTAACTGTCTCGGGCTGACCATCCTTTACAACATCATAGCGCAGAGATTCGACCTCAATGTGAAAGCATCCTATCTGGAGAATGGTTTCGGACGCGGGCCACATGTTCTAAGCATACTACCCATAGGCGACTCGATTATCGATATCGAGAATGTGTTCCCCAATGGTTTCGATTATCCAGGACATTTGGATTCTTCGCAACGAGACATCTGGGGGGATCAGGAGCTTGTCGCAGATATCTACAACAGCATGGGCAACGAACTGTTTGCATCCGGCAAGCGCTCACGCGCCATAGAATGCTACGACAAGGCCATATTGTTGAATCCTAAATACATCAAACCCTATCTAAACAAAGGCATGGCGCTTGTAGAGCTGGGGCATGACGAAGAAGCAGAGGAATTGTTCAGGAAGCTTTTGCCTTAGTACGATCGACGACACTCTTAATCCAGGGGCCCAGGGCCAGGAAATCACCTCGGTGGAAGAATATCTGCACCGCCAGGGTTAACATCACAAAGTCTAGTGCCAAGCTTTGTTCCTTAAGTAACGGCACCAGAGACCCGAAGCAGCCGCATATTTGTATATCCAGCCCTCTGGCTAAAGCTGCCACTTTGGCGATAATAAAACTCAATGTGATAAGCCCCGCGACTGCCGAGCTCGCTTTCTGAAATATCCCGGCGATCAACAAAATACCAATAAGAACCTCAACTGGTGGCAACACATAGGCATAGGCCGTAGCCAGCTGATGGGGTAGAATGTCATACTGCATTATCTCCTGGAAAAAACTCGATCCCTGCTTCGGAACAATATGAGGTATCTTAGCCGCACCGGCTACAGTAAATATGCCGCCGAGCACGACTCTGGAGAACAGGGCAAAGTAGCTGTGCCGCAGATACGGCTCAACACGTTTCCAATACAAGCCAGCCTTTTGTTTGAACGCAGACATGTATAATTCCTATTTAGAATTATATTATCACCAAATCGGATTGTAAACGATTTATCCTTGACATCACAATAGCGACCACATACAATAGCAAATGCTTGTGCCGAGGTAGCTCAGGTGGTAGAGCACTGCACTGAAAATGCAGGTGTCGACGGTTCAACTCCGCCCCTCGGCACCAGTTTCTCCCGCCGAAGTGGCGGAATGGCAGACGCGACGGTCTCAAAAACCGTTGGGGGGCAACTCCCGTGTCGGTTCGACCCCGACCTTCGGCACTCTCCGAGTAATAAATTCAATACCTGGAGCGTATCACTATAAACGATGCCGAGTTGTGTAGTGGCAGCACAGGGGACTTTGGATCCCTTAGCCCAGGTTCGAATCCTGGCTCGGCAGCTCTTTTCTTTTGTGGTATCATATCAGACGGTGCACTTCAGCAGGGCAAAGCATATTCCCCGGTAGCTCAACGGTAGAGCGGGCGGCTGTTAACCGCTAGGTTTCAGGTTCGAATCCTGACCGGGGAGCCAGACTTCCTCATATTTCCACTCATTCTTTTGCTAGAACTCGAGCCAGCTGGTTGAGCAAAGTAGCAGCATGACCACGCTCGTCATGTGACAGCCCATGCAACAGGGACCTGACATCTTCATCATCGACCACGGAAGCCGCCCTCTTATAGAAATCATTTGCCATATATTCTTTCTGAATTGCGCTCTCCAGCACATCTACTTCCTTCGTATATTCTTTTTCAACTTGCATCAGCACATCGCTGACTTCGATATTAGCCCCCTTGGACTCTCTATCGAACTGCTGTAGATATTGGTCGATATGAGACAGATCGGCGCTCTCCGGTATCTCGCCTGTAAGCCGCAGGAACAAACGCCTCATATGGCTTAACTCCACTTCAGCAAGCTGCGGAAACATGGTCCGGGCTGCCTCGATTCTCACTCTATCCCTGGCAGCAACGTAAAAATCGTAGGCCTTCTTCTCTATCTTTATTGCAATTACCAGCACATCCTTGATATTAGCCGACTTGCCGATTATGCGAGGCTTCTTCTCCTGCTTCCCTTTCAACGTCTTAAAACTCCAGCTGTTCAAGCCCCCTTCCAGAATAGACAAATCTTTTAATCCCAAATCGCAAAGCGCTATAGCGGCAGCCATACTCCTCTTACCCGACCTGCAATAAATAATAGTTTTTCTTCCACTATACAACTCCCTGTACAGCTCATCCCGCCGCGACTCTAACTCGTCCAGGGGCATGAGAACGGCACCAGGAAGATGACACTCCTCATATTCTACGGGCTGACGCACGTCGAGAAGCAGGACTCCGCCCTCTCTGTCTTCGTCAAGAATAGATTTAACTTCATTGGAACTCAGGATTTTTACCTCATCAACGGCACAGCTAAGTTTCATGCACTTGCCCCCTCTTGTTGATAATCACCATCGCATTCCAATTCGCATCTACTAGTTAGACCGTGGCCACAACCTCACGACCTTCGATTTTACCCTTATATTAAGTACAGAATATATATTTACCCGCCCCGCAAACCGGCCAAAAACCGCCCATTCCTATACCCTAAAAGTCAAGCCTACAGAATGCCGTAGAAGATATACGATACCCCCTGATAATGGCATTGTCAATCCTAGTTACGGTACCCACATAGTGAATAGTTGCTATTAGCCATCGCTTAGTGTACAATGCCTACCATAATTGGGAATTTCACATGCTCTACATCCAGGAATTATTGAAACAAATTATTACAGCACATGAGACCTTCAGATCCAGATTCTCCCCCATAATAAGATTTGGCATAATAGCCTTTCTAGCTATCATGGCCTTCATTATTCTGATATTTAAAGCGGAATGGCTGATGAACCACATGATAGCCTTACTACCACTATTCTACATCGCTGCTGTACTGGCTGTCGGTCTAAAAAGAGCACTGTATGGAACAGCGGTATTCATATTCTTCTCTTTTGCCCTCTGGCTAAGGGTCGGACCTCCGCATCAAGGGGTGCTGGGTGGCAGCTATGTGATGTTCGCTGAAAACGACGGCTGGTATAATATGCGCCTCATCGAGAACCTGGTGCATCACTTCCCCTTCAGAAACACGTTTGAACCTTACACGCTTTATCCTACCGGCCAGAACATTCCCTTTGCTCCATTCTTTGACTGGTTCGGCGCATTGTTTATATGGATAGCAGGATTGGGGCACCCTACACAGGCTCTCATAGAGAAGATGGGTGCATACTACCCAGCAGTACTGGGTGCATTAACCGTAATACCCGTATACTTCATCGCCAAGGAGATCTTCAACAGGAATGCTGGCCTAATCGCCGCGGGTCTTATTGCAATGCTCCCTGGCGAATTCCTATTTCGCTCAATATTAGGCTTCACCGATCACCATGTGGCCGAGGCCCTCTTCAGCACAACTACCATGATGTTCTTTATCATGGCAATAAAGCGAGCCCAGGAGACTCGACCGACCCTGAGCCAATTTAGACCTAAACAGTGGGATGGCCTCAAGAAGCCCTTACTTTTAGCACTGCTAACAGGATTCATGCTCGGAATCTATCTCCTCTCATGGATCGGTGGATCAACGTTTATATTCATAATATTTGTCTATTTTCTTATTCAATACATTTTGGATCACATGAGGGGCAAGTCGACAGACTACCTGCTGTTCATAGGAATACCGGTATTTGTTGTCTCATTGATAATGATTAGCCCATTCTCTAAGTTTCTTTTGTTCGGCAAACCTATGTATATAGCATTACCTATATGTGTATTAGCTGTATGTTTCTGTAGCGGTATATCACGGGTAATGAGCCATCTAAGAATCAAGCTGATATACTACCCAATTGCGATTGTAGTATTGATATTCATCGGAGTCGGTTTCCTCTACTTAATAGATAAATCCCTTTACCACTCGTTAATTGACCAATTCAATTACCTAAAGCCTCATGCTACATCTATGACTATCATGGAAGCCCAACCATTTTTCGGGGATTTCCATGTATCCAACTTAATAGGCCACAGGGCCTGGTCATATTTCACCACAGGACTATTTCTTACCCCGATTGCCTTCCTGATAATAATATATTCAGCATATAAGAAACATCCAATAGGTAAATGGCTCTTCCTAGGCTGGATAGTAATAATACTACTCACGGTAGTAATAGATCAAAAGACAGCGATGCCCTGGCAGTTATATGCGGCAGAAGGCATAATCGCGCTATTGCTGTATTCTTTCCTCGAAAACAGCTCCACCAAAATAATTCTCTTAATCTGGAGTTTTTTGATCGTATGGGCCTTGTTGACACAGACACGTTTCGCCTATTACTCTGCAATAAATGTCGTCCTGTTAAGCAGCTATATAATCTGGAAGATGCCCGGTTGGATCTCATCTGTATTTCGTTATACTTCAAAAAGATGGGCATGGCTGGCTTGCTGGATTACAGTAATAATAATCATATTGATAATTGATAAAAGGACTTTCATATCCCTACCTAAAATCATATACGTCTTAGAAGGAATTGCCCTAGCAGCGTGGATCGGATACAAAGCTCTATTAACCGAACCCAAGACAAAATCGGTCGCAGACAAGCGCAAAGACAGGGCAGCAAAGAAACGCGGCGAACATTTCGAAAAACAGAAAGAGCTCAGATACCTGAAACCAGGATTAATATGTGCTTTGTTATCGGTAATAGTAATCTTTTCCATAACTATCTATCCCAACTTTATTTATGGTGGAACATATGATCAGCATAGATACTCTGATCAGCCCTGCTATAACCTCAGCAATACTGATTTCTGCCCTTCCTGCGCAGCCAGCCTATATCTACCGTACCATCCATACGGTCCTAACTCAGACTGGTATGAAGCACTTGCATGGATGAGAAGCGTTAACAGCAGTACAGGTCAACTGAATACACCGGATCCCTTTGGGGAGGACGCCCTTTATATTAACGGCTCTGACTACCCGAATAGTTTCTATTACAGTTTATATCAGAAGCCTGCATCAGGAGAGACCTATGACTATCCAGATTCCGCATATGGCGTAATGAGCTGGTGGGATTACGGCCATTGGATAACGCGTATAGGTCGCCGTCTGCCAAACGCAAACCCATTCCAGAGCGGCATAGGCGGCACAGCACCGGATGGAACTATTGTCCCCGGCGCTAGCATATTCATGACAGCGCAAAATGAAACAGAAGCAAGCAGTATCATGGATGCTTTGGACTCTAGATATGTGGCCATTGACTATGAAACAGCATGGCCTAAATATCACACAATGATAGTGTGGTCCGGGAAAAATGAAACCGATTTTTACGAAAACTGGTACAGAGAGCCAAATGGAGAACTTAGATGGTATGAACACCCAGATCCAAACCGGGAGCCAGAGATAACACTATTCTATACAGCGTATTACCAATCAATGTGCGCCCGCTTGTACAATTTCGGCACACAGGCCGTTGTACCTAACAATTCGACGTGGGTTATTTCATCCACTTGGCAAACAAGTAAAAACGGGGAACGCTATAAAGTTTTAACGGATGTAGCTAACGACAAACCATTCGCTACTTATGAAGAAGCAGTTGAATATATCCAGAACCATCCTGGATATGTCATAGTAGGCACACATCCTTTTGTTAGTCCGATACCTCTTGAGCCATTGAATGAATATAGACTCATACATTCCTCTCCTTCGACTGTGATACGAATCGGCAATACGATATGTTATTACGTTGAAATCTTTGAGTACACAGGTTACAAGAAGTAAGAGCATACACCGCTACATTCAAGAGTCTCCGTAAAGAATCTTCAACTAGGCCTGCCTGTCTTTTCATCCGACCTCCGCTATTGCTGGCACTAGTAACTTGATATATAATCGAACAATACTTTTTTAAATCTAAATACAGTTGATATAAGATGAATAAAGCTGATTCACCCTCTGGCAATAGTAAACCTTCGTCAAAAAGATACCGAACACTGTATACTCACATCGGAGATCCTCTATATCGCAATTCCTACTACCTAATGGCCAATACGATTGTTACTTCCGCCCTGGGTTTCATCTTCTGGATTGTTGTAGCGCGATTCTATAGCGAAACGGAAGTGGGTCTCGGCGCAGCTATAATATCTGCAATAATGCTATTAGTATCACTAGGCAAGCTTGGTTTCGATGTAGGCCTTATTCGCTTCCTATCTAAAGTTGAAAAACCTTCAGAATTCATAAATTCCTGTTTAAGCATTAACGTTCTCGTCTCTCTGCTTATTGCAGTGATATTCGTAATTGGGATCAATATCTGGTCCTCCCCGTTATCTTTTATTAGAGAAAATATCATATTCGCCCTAGCCTTCATTATATTTACTGCATTCCTTACCTTATCATCAGTGTTAGATTCTATTTTCATCGCCAAGAGACGAGCTGGCTTTGTTCTTTCAAAAAATACTGTCATATCGCTGACAAAGCTCGTACTTCCCTTTGTTTTTGTGCATTTCTTCCGCACAGGCGGCATCGTCAGCTCGCTGGGAGTGGCGACATCAATTGCTGTGATCATCTACCTAGCTATCTTCCTGCCCAAAGCCCAGAGTGGCTATAAACCAAGGTTCAGAATAGATCTAAATGTTATCAAAGAGGCGAGGAAATACTGCTTTAGTAACTATGCTATAGGTATTATCGCATCAGCTCCAGGCTATGTCGTCCCACTACTGATCGTTAATCGCCTTGGTCCAGAATACAATGCATATTACTATATGGCATCTATGATATCAGGTGTGCTGGCTGTGATTCCGAATGCTGTAGCCCAGTCACTTTTCGCAGAAGGCTCTCACTTCGAAGATCAGCTGGAGAGAAATATGCACCGGTCATATAAGTTCATCTTCATCCTTCTCATCCCTGCGGTCATACTCGTATCATTATGCGGCAAATGGCTGCTCATGGCATTCGGATCAGGCTATTCCGAGAACGGCTTGCTGCTGCTGCGTATTCTATGCATATCGAGCCTCTTCACGGGAATAAACAGCGTTTATACAAGTATCTTGCTTGTTAAACATAGACTATGGGAGCTTACTGCGCTCGTCAGTTTTACGGGTATATTCTTGCTAACAATGATTTATTTCCTTACACCAATAATTGGCATAGCAGGTATCGGCTGCGCATTATTGGCCACCTACGGCATCATTAGTATATACATAATACTAGCATTAAGGCGCCTTCACTAGTTTACTACCAGGATTAGTCCAATTAGCATCATCACAATCAATTTGCTACGTATTATTACTCCTTCCGTTCATATTGCCTTTGATAATAATGACATCTATAATAAACATATACTTTTACCCTACGTTATCAATCCTACTCGATAGGAAAGGACAATCATATGAAAAGAGCATTGATCACAGGTATAACAGGTTTTGCTGGAAGCCATCTGGCTGAACATCTGTTAAGCAAAAAGATGGAAGTATACGGGACGGCACGCTGGAGAAGCAAGCTGGATAACATCGAGCATATACAAAACAAGATACACCTTCTTACTGCAGATATCAGAGACGGACATTCTCTGGAAGTGGTTTTAAATGAATCAAAACCTGATTACATTTTCCACCTGGCTGCACAGTCATTTGTGCCAATGAGTTGGAGAGCACCTGTGGATACGATGGAGACAAATCTAATAGGCACAATCCATCTTTTTGAAGCAGTAAGAAAGTTAAATATTAACCCACGAATCCAGGTAGCGGGAACTTCAGAAGAATACGGATTTGTCTATCCCCACGAAGTGCCTATTACAGAAGAAAATCCGTTAAGGCCACTATCTCCCTATGGTGTATCAAAGGTCGCTATGGACAGATTGTCTTATCAATACCATAGATCTTACAATCTTCATATTGTAGTCACGCGCGGCTTCAACCACACCGGCCCGAGGAGAGGAGATGTATTCGTAACATCGAACTTCGCCAAACAAATTGTCGAGATAGAAAAAGGAAGAGAGCCTGTAATCCATGTCGGCAATCTGGATGCAATGAGGGATTTTACTGATGTTAGGGATATGGTGAAGGGATACCTCCTGGCGGTAGAGAAATGCCAGCCGGGCGAAGTATATAATATATGTTCTGGGAAAGCAACTAAAATAAGAGACCTATTGGATCTTCTGATATCCATGACCGATAGTAAAATAAAAGTACAACAAGACCCTGATCGCATGAGACCTTCCGATGTTGAAGTACTGCGAGGCGATTGCTCCAAGTTTAAGAAACAAACAGGGTGGAAACAAACTATACCATTCAAAAAAACAATGGAAGACTTGCTTAACTATTGGAGAGACAAGGTCTGATACACCAATATAAAGATCATTAAAGGCAAACGGATTGGATGTCTGCTTTTTTCCCAAAAAATGCCCTCCGAAAAATCACTAGCTATGATCTATTAATCATGATGCAATTCTTATACAAAGAAGTCAAACTGTAATGATACGAACATTTAAGATTTTAATGAGCCTTTTTCTCTGGCTTAAGGCGTTTACTGAGGGGCAGGGGATTAAAACGAAGTTTTCTCTAGTGCCGGCAACAATCCTAACTGTTTTTCGCTACGGGCTTGGGGTACTGAAAATTCACAGTCTAAATCATCGCATTAGCATTTTGGTAGCAAAAAAATTTTCTCCAGCTGTTTTAATCAATAACCGAAATGGACTTTTTCTTTGTAGAAAGGGCTCAAATGACTTTCAGATAGTTGCTGAAGCCTTCGAGCGAAGTCTCACAAAATACCTTGATGAAATAAGAGGCGGGATATTCATTGATATAGGAGCCAACATAGGTAGATACACAGTTAAAGTAGCTAGACAAATGGGCCCCAGCGGGCTGGTAGTAGCAATTGAGCCGGATCCAGAGAACTTCAAGGCTCTCATAGCAAATATCGATATAAACAAGCTGACTAATGTTCGTGCAATAAATGTAGCCTGTTGGAATAGAACGGAAGACCTCTCTCTTTCGATTGCACCTGATTGGGATAGAGGAGTATCTTCCATTAAGGAAAAAGTATCGAGTCAATCCATTTCCGTTAAGGGGATTAGATTAGATGATATACTTACGGACTTAGGAATAAATAATACTACTTGTATTAAAATCGATGTAGAAGGAGCAGAAGAAGAAGTGATTCAAGGAGCGGTTCATATCATAAACAATAGTGATAATCTTAAAATAATATTCGAATCATGGAATACTTCTCAGTTCAACAAATGCAAACAACTACTCGAACAATGCGGAATGAACGTTGGTGATGATATGATCGAATGGAAGACTTACTTGGCTCAAAAACACTCGTGAACGATACTAAGATTGTAGGATATATTTCTAATTACAATATTGTACGACCAGAATTTAGCTTTTATGGTTTACTAAACGTCGGGGCCTCATCTCCCCCTGTTTATCTAGGGGCTAACGTCAGCCTTATACTCGCTGACTTTATCTCCTCTCAACATCCTGCATATCAATCAGCGCCCGGCCAATCATACCATTCTTCATATCATCAAGCGCCTGGTTAACCCCGGCTAGACTATAAGAATGGGTAATCAATCGATCAAGATGCAGCGTCCCTGAAAGAAAATACTTGACATATAGTGGAATATCACGATCTGGCTGCGTTCCTCCCCCCCAGCTGCCAATGATTCTCTTCCCCCTGATAAGGTCAAACGGATTGATAGAAATGAGCTCTCCCTGCGGCAGATTCCCAGCCAGCACACACAGGCCTCCATTGTCACGGACCGATTGAAAAGCTATTTCCATCGATTCCTTCTTGCCAGCGCATTCAATGGAAAAATCAACCCCACGCTTATCGGTAATATCCAATATTTCTGATAACACCGCCTGTTTCTTTGCATTAATTACATGTGTGGCTCCAAACTCTAAGGCGCTATCAAGCTTATGGTCAAAGACATCGATTGCGATAACGACAGACGCTTGTCTGAGCTTAGCTGCTAGTAAAGCACTTAATCCCACACCACCCATGCCAAAGATAGCAACAGTATCCCCTCTGGACAACTCCGCCGTATTTATGACGATACCCGCCCCCGTAGGGATTGCGCAACCGAGAAGTGTAGCTTCACGTAACGGCATTTCGTCCGGGATTTTCACCAGACGATTCTCTGAAATGACGGATTTAGTCATAAAAGTAGAGATTGCGCCCGAATTGATTATTGAGCCGTCTCTTCGTTTGTATGAAACGGATGGCACATCGGCCCCATTACCGCGTATCCATGTTAATACAACTTTGTCGCCAGATTTGACTTTTCCAACGCCGGGTCCAATCGCCTCAACAATGCCAGCACCCTCGTGACCAAGTGTGTGCGGCAGGAATTTATCCTCCCCCTTTAAACCTCTTACTTCATTCAGCTGGGAATGGCATACCCCGCTGTAAGCGATATTTACCAGGACTTGTCCAGGCTTGAGATCGGGAATAGTAAGCTCTTCTATCTTTAAAGGCTGTTTTATTTTTTCCAATATAGCAGCTGTCGTTTTCATTTAAACCTATATCTTTATTCAGCAATAAACCAGTAGTAATCGCCTTTATAGCCAACTTCAGCGAACAGCTTCTTCCAGTCATCGACATGCATGTAGGTGAGAGCGGTCAGGTTCCATTTGAGCATGGACTGGCGTTCCGCCTCCGTGCGCCAGGCATCATTCATCACAAAGGCATATTTGCGTGTCACTCTCTGTATCTCCCGCAAGGCCTGTTTACAATCTATAAGTGGAAGGTTGTGAATGGTATTAATTGAAATCACCAGATCAAACGAATGATCGGGAAAAGGGATATTGTTAGCGCTGGCAACCTGTATAAAAGGTTTCATCTCGGGCTTCGCGTGCTCATAGGCGTACTTCGAGATATCAATTCCGCGAATTTCCGCTTTCGGCATAAGCAGATGGAAATCATACATCATGAAACCCTTGGCACAGCCAACATCAAGAATACGTACGTCTTCGGGAAGATGATAATAATCACGGAAACGGCGCACCGTTTCGGTCCAGAAACGGGGGTGATAGTTATATCCTCCGTAGCCCGTCAATCGGTCGCCATCAAAATATTCAATATCAAATTTTCGCGCAATAGCACGATGTTCTTCTGTAATCAGTTTGGCACGCTCATCAATCGGCCTCTTAGAACGTGGATACAGGTCCAATAGGTTCACCTCAGCCATCTCTTATCTTCCTCCCCCAGTGCCAAATTCATTTCTAACTATATTCAGTATGCCCTCACGGTTCAGTCCGAGATGGTCACAGTGTTCCTGGTATGACCCGTATCCGGTAACGAACTCGTCCGGGATAGAAAGAAAAGCATAACGAACATCGGGTATATTAATAGTGCCGCGCAGTACATCATCGCCAAGCCCCCCGCTCCGCATATGCTCCTCAATTACCAAGACACGACGAGTTTTATTAACACTGGCACGGATAAGCTCCATGTCAAGAGGGCGAATAGTATGGATATACAGTATCTCGGCATGCCAGCCCATATCGTCCAGGGCATCCCGCGAGGCCAGGGCATTGCCCAGCTGCGGCCCCGTAGCGATAACAGTCAGGTTGCTGCCTTCTGTGACCTTGATACCCCTTCCAAATTTTATATCCCTTGCCGTGAAATCCTGGCCATGCTGCTGTCCAGGAACTCGAAACAGGGTTAAAGCATTGTTGCGATACGTTTGACGGAAGAGCACATCGAACTCAACCGGACATGCAGGGTAGGTTATCTGAGTTCCCGGCAGAGTTTTAATCAAGGCGAAGTCATCGTAACAGTGATGAGTACAGCCCAGAGTAGCGTAGTCAAATGCGCTCCCCACCGTCACGATATTGCCGCCAAGCTTCTGATAGCAGAAATCGAGCTTGATATGCTCGAAAGGCCGCTCAATTATAAAAGGCGCAATGGTGTGCACGACAGGGTAGAAGCCGACCTTGGCCAGACCGGCGGCCATGGTAACGATGGCAGCCTCGCATATGCCTACGTTGTAATAGCGTCCAGGACAGGCCTTGGCAAACGGCTGTAATATGAAATGACTGATATCGCCAACCAGTACTACCAGATTAGGGTCTTCCTGTCCTACCGCCAGCATCGTATCGGCAAACTGCTGCCTCATCGACTTCGTCGTCAAGATAGAGCCTCCATAATAATTCTAAGTTCCTCTTCAGTAGGTATACGGTGATGCCACTGACCGTGCCCTTCGATCATGGGAACGCCCTTGCCCTTGACTGTTTTGGCGATAATAGCCGTAGGCGTGCCCTTCGCTTGAAACCTGACCCGGCCAAAAGCGCCATGCAACTCAGAATCTGAATGGCCGTCGATAACCATAACCTCCCATCCGAAAGCCCGCCACTTCGCCACCAGGTCATCACGGGGCATAAGCTGCGCCGCAGACCCGTTCCAGTCGACAATGACACAAAGATTTCCCAGTTGCAGATTATTGGCGACGTTAGCTGCCTCCCATATTGAGCCCTCATGGCATTCGCCGTCACCAACCAGAACATATATCTTATTATTCATCCCTTTAAGACGCAGGCCCAAGGCAATGCCTACAGCTAATGGCAGACCATGTCCCAGCGACCCGGTTGAGGCCTCGGCACCGGGCACCTTGGTACAATCCGGGTGCTCACCCAGTATGCCACCGGACTTGCAGAACATAGCTATATCCCGCGATGAGATGAATCCGTGTCTTTCCAGTATGACATATAGAGCCAGGCATCCGTGGCCCTTGCTAAGTATAAAGTAATCCCGTTCCGGCCATTGAGGATTTTTAGCGTCGAATTTCAAAAAATCACGGTATAATACCTCGATAATATCAATAATGGAAAAGGCGCTCGGCATATGCCCGTCTTTGCCATCATAGACCATCTGGGCAATCTTCCGGCGAAGATCCTCGTTCATAACTGTCCTTTCGGGATAATAAATAATAGCTTTACCACGGCATCTTGTTCTTGCAAGTCACAAAGAGAGTGCCTTCATGATAACTCTTAGGCATATCATCGACAGTGCGCACCGGCTGCCAGTTTGTCTTCTGTGAAAATAGCTTCACTCGCAGGTTTTTAAAGTGTTCGTAAATAGCAACGGCATTATCTTTATTTTCTATTTCGATGAGCGCGTCTGTCTTCAACCAGTGTTTACGTTCAGTAGAGAGAAGTATCACCTTCTCGTGTCCTTCTACATCAAGCTTTATTAAATCAGCCCAGTTTATGAGGGGTTCGAAAGCGGCAACTTTCACCGGGAATCTCTCTAGGTCGCCGTAAGGGTTGGGCTTGGAACCGGCCAGATGGCTTCCCGTAGTGTTCCCAAGCACCCTGACGAACTCCATCTCGCCCGGTTTACTGGAAACAGCCACATTGAACGTTTGCACATTTACGCAATTGTTTAAAGACAGGTTTCTCTGCATGACATCGAAATGTTTCGGATCGGGCTCATAGGAATGCACCTCATAACCGCATTTGCTCATGATAACAGAATGCAGTCCAATATTGGCACCTATATCCAGAACACGACGATATCTTTTACGGTTTGTCCAGTAATAACTGAAAATAATCAACTCATCTATATCAAACAGGTTCATCGAGTCGATATTCCCCATCTTAAAATAGGGGAAAATAAGTTTGCCAAAGGGGCCGAATTCCCTGGCTACGGGCTTTTCACCGGCAAACAGATTCTCAACTTCCCGCCGCGCCACCTGTTTCAAAAGGGCATATACTTTCGATTCAGGGCTATAGTGGCTACCTAGTGACGAGAGCGCCGCGAAAAGGCTTCCCATAATAGAAGTAGAACCTTTATTTACGCCCATTTTTCACCAGCCAATCATTCCCATGCCTTCTCAACTTATACATATCGGGATTTTCCGCCAGCATCTTCTCCAGTTTTTTATCCCCCCACCTGTCAAAGACAACGCTGATATTGCGTCCGCCTATCGATCTGCGGGTGGTATTAACAACCCAGTCGCAACAATCCAGAACATCCTCCATCGGCGTACACTCATCGCCCGCCAGCTTATTTTTAGTACGTTCATAGTTAGCGCCAGCTTTTGCTCCGGCTCTTAATGTAGCCTCATGTATTTTTGTCTTGACCCAGCCCGGGCCGACAATAGCGAAGCGAGTATCGGGTACCTCTGCATCCAGAAGCTCACACATCTTGATAAGAGCCACCTTTGAGATAGTATATGCAGAGTAGTTCTGGGGCGCGCTATTCGTGCCGCCGCCAGCAAACAACAAAACAATCGGCTCAAACGTTCCTTTAACATTCCTAGCTGGCAGTAGATGGTGAACGATGCGCAGCTGACTGCCGAAGTTCACTTTCAAGGACTCTTCCCACTCATCAAAACTGCAATCGCTGAAGGGACCGACCGGATCCTGAGTACCAGGACACATCACAAGCGCATCCCAAAGTGAACACAACTTGCGTAGTTGAGAACAGGAATCACGAACAGAAGCGACATCAGCTAAATCACAGAAAACTAGTTTGACACCTGTTTTAGCCAGAGCTTCAGTGGTCGGTGACTTGGTCCGATATGTCCCATACACCTTCCAGCCATTAGATTTCCATCGAGCGCACATGGCAGCCCCGATGTCGCTCGACGCAGATATTATGATTGCGGAACGTTTCATTTTGCTCATCTTCCAGTTCGCTTGGTATAATTCTGTACCAATTCGATGCAGCGGTCAACGTTCTCCAGAGGTTGCGAAGGTCCGCAGGGCAATATGAAGCCTTCACGAGCGAACTTGGAAGCATTAGAAAAATCACCACTGTTGCGAAGATAGGATGCACGATGCAACGGCAGATGAAACCTTAGCGGCTCAACATCGTTCGTCTGTAGATATGCGATCAACTGCTCCCGCTCCGCCGAGCGGAACTCGGCGCAGAGAGGCACCTTCCCAAGGTTAACATCCACCGGGATTAGCTGAATATACGGCAGGGACGACAGGCCGTCAACGTAACGCTTGTACACCCTGTTCACATGCTCCAGCTTCTCGTCGAGCCGGGCAAGCTGCGCCAATCCTATAGCGGCCAGGATATCACTGAACTTGAAGTTGAAACTAGTTGTCAGATATTCCTCTTCCCCCACGGAAGGTACACCCTGGTTCCTGATAATTACCAGCTTCTCGAAAATTGCTTTTTCATTAGTGACGGCGAGACCGCCATACCCTGTAGAAATGAGCGATACCATGCCGAGGGAGAAGCACCCAATATCGGCAAGCGTGCCGAGATACCCCTGAGGAGTTTTTGAGAAGAGGGCTTTGCAGGTATCCTCAATCAGAGTAATTTTAGAACCATCCGTCATTTCCTTCAGTTCGTCTATCTGACAGGCACGCCCGTTCAGATGCACCGGAATGATAGCCCTGGTGCGCTTGCTAATTTTCTTCTTCACCTCTTTTATGTTTATCAATGGAACATCGGGCAGGCAATCGACCAGGACGACCCTGACGCCGAGTATGGCCGCAGCGTTAGCCGTAGCTATCCAGGTAAGGTCCGGTATAATCACCTCATCTCCGGCGGCCACGCCGGCAGCCATGAGGGCCATCGTCAGAGCAGCTGTACCGCTGGGCGCAGCCACGGCATAGCGCACCCCTAGTTTTTCAGCCATTTGATTCTCAAAGTCCCGGGTGACAGCACCCATGCTGAACTGCTTATTGTCGAAAGCAGCCATTACACTGTTTCTCTCAGCTTCGCCGATCTCTGTATACCACCAAGGGATTTTTATATTATTTACCATATGCAAGCCTTATCATGATATAACCATTCGAATAATACCAAAACTATCTCAACGCTTTGATCCCCTGCCCGCATTGAAGGCCTTACGAGCCACATGAAAATGGTCTCCCAGTGTCTCGCCGCCATCTAGGGTCAGTGTCTGTCCAGTAATGTAAGCAGCTGCATCGGTGCACAGAAACAGGACCAACTCTGCAATTTCTTCAGGGGAGGCTGCCCGTTTCAGAGGAACCACGATATCAGCCACCGACTTATTCACAGGGTCCGCTGTAAGGGGTTTACCCTTGTCATTGATATCGACCAGCCCGGGGCAGACGGCATTTACTCTGATATTGTATTCTCCGAACTCAAACGCCAAATATCGTGTCAGTTGCAGCAGCCCAGCCTTGGCAGCATGATAAGATGCCGGCTGGTGTGAGGCGACAAAGAAAGCGTTTACAGAAGCGATATTAACAATGCAGCCGCTCTTGGATTTAGCAAGCAGCGGCAAAGCGTATTTCGCAGTTAAAGCCGGCGCCTTGAGAAACACTTCCATCGCCAGGTCCCACTCCTCCATGCTCTCGGCAAACGGCAACTGGCGCAATTTGGGTCTGGCATTATTTATCAAAATATCCAGTCGCCCGAAGCTGTCGGATGCAAAAGACACCACCTTCTCAATGTCGCTTTCCCGACGCAGGTCGGTCTTTACAAAACGGGCGCTCAACCCAGCGTTGCATATCCCACGTGCGGTCGCCTCACCTGCACTCTCCTGGATATCAGCTATGACTACCGACGCCCCCTCCCGGGCCAATGCCTTGGCTATAGCCTTGCCAATGCCCTGAGCGGCTCCGGTAACGAGAGCCACCTTGCCAGCAAAAAGATTATTTTTTTTCTTCATATCACTTCTCAAAAAGAGTCTCAGGCATCGCTTTTACCTGGGGCATTAGATTCATCTTCTCAATGACCACATCTACTTCAGCAAGATCCTCATTTGAGAGTATCCATCCTGTAGCACGGATATTTACCTCAAGCTGTTGCAGGTTACGCGCACCCGCCAGAACCACCGATATGCCCCGTTGAGCTAACAGCCAGGCAATGGCCATTTCGGCAACCGTGCGCCCATGCCTCTGCGCAAGCTCCTCCAAAGCAGTCACCAGAAGTAAGGTAGATTCTGAGAGCCAGCGCCTTATCCGGTAGCTAGTCACTGCTCGACTGCCCTGCGGCAAAAGCTGGCCAGTCTTGTACTTGCCGGTCAGTATGCCCCGGGCGAGGGGGCGATTGCAGATAATCCCCACGCCGTATTTAAGGCAATCAGGTAAAACCTCCTGTTCAGCCCGGCGCTCAATCAGGTTGTAGTGAGCCTGGAAAGAGACAAAACTTGCGCCACCTTTCCTGATAGCAGCGGTAGCCTTCCCCAGCTCGCCCCTAAGATAATTAGAACAGCCAATGCAACGTATCTTGCCTTCTTGCACCAGCCCATCCAAAGTCGCCATAGTATCTTCAATGGGGATACCGGAATCAAACGCATGGACCTGATAGAGATCAATGTAATCTGTACCTAGGGCACGCAGGCTCTTCTCAATGCTGGAGAGGATATTCTTCTTGCTTAATGGTATTACCGAGACGCCGAAACTGCCATCTTTTGCCTTACTCGGTTCAAGGCCGACCTTAGTAGCGACGACGACATCATGACGACGTCCCCTTATAGCATTGCCTATAAAACCCTCGGAGTAACCGTTGCCATAAAGCGGCGCCGTATCGATGAAATTCACTCCTGCATCCAGAGCCCGGTGAACTATACGCGTGGCAGCAGCCTGGTCACAGAGAGTCCCAAAGTGCAACCCTCCGATACCAAGAACAGAAGTCCTCAGGCTACCTATGTTCCTGTACTCCATATTAACTATGCTCTTATTATAAGTCTTCAATACGGAAGCCTTGTCTTTAAGTCTCGGCAGGGAAAGGCTCGATCCTAAACTCAAGGTTTAACCTTGTCACGCTGCTATCCAAGACGTCCTCGCTGTGCAGTGTCTTCGGGTGGAAAACAATGATTTCACCCCGTGCCAGCTTTGGACGGAAAAGCTCTAGATTCTGATATTTCTTTGACAAGTGATACTCATCCTTCCGGAACTTACTATCGGCCGGAAGATACTTGTCGTATTCCTTCAGATGGGACCCGGGCACCAGAGCCAGGGTTTCATCTGGTCCATAACCAATAATAGGCACCCAGCATGAGATAACATTTGTAGCTACGCCCCAAGCCTTCCGGCTCAGCGGGTAACCGTCACTCATGCCCGGCCGGATAAACCGGAAAGCCAGCCAGCCCAGGCCTTCATCCCAGATTCGATAATGCTTCACGCTGACCATGCTGAAAAAGCCCTTTAACCTGTCATTTAGAAGAGCGTCCGCCACATCCTGCGGCGGGATGGTGTGACGATTCGGCGCTCGGAAAACACTGCCGTGATCCACCGATAAAGACTTCGACCAGATATGGTATGTTTCCAGAGGATATTGATTCTCCTTGCCAGCGACCCATTGAGCCAGCAAACGGTAAATCCAGCCCCTGGCAAATTTCTCCAGCAGACGGACCTCACTGTCATCAAATACCTGCAACACCGTGAAACCATTCTTATGATACATCTCGACGGCATCAGCAGTAGACCGCGCGGTATTGGACATTTACATACGCCCTGTAACTTTCTTAATTAACAATTCATTTTAGCACATCGATATACAAACAATTCAAATTACTTTTTAAATGTGCTAAACACGTATCGGATATCTCTGCTGTCTGGCCCTATCTTAGAAGCTATGCCCTCGAACGGAATAGAACTAAAACTATCAATATTCTTAGACATTAAATAATCAAACACCTTAACTCCAAGAGCAATTGTCTTTACCATGTCTTTTGCGTGCCTGTCTTTTTCGAGGTCATATATCGTACGATAGATTGTATAAGCGCCCTCGGTTTCTGAGCCCTTTAAAAAGAAGTCCCTCTTAACTTCATTCCACTTCTTGACCGATGCGGAAACAGTATCAGTAATATCGATATCCTTTGGTAGAAGATGAAGTTTGCTGTCTATTGCATCCTTCCACCTCTCTATTATTTCTACATACCGCCTTTTATCCTGACGCGCAGCAAGGTAAAGAAAGTCTCTCACTGCCGGAAAGTAGCAGATGAAAAGTTGCACCCAGCAAATAAGAATGGCAGCCTCATTCATATCTTTTTGGGGAAAAGTCGGCGTTTCCAAAACAGCATAAATAGGTTTCGGCGTATAACGCAATCCCATCTTATCCCTTTCTTCATAAAACCGGCTGCCCGGCAGGAGATAAAGGGGATATCCGACATTCAACTTTTTCGGTTCGAGAGACATGCAGAAGTCGAGCGTCTTTTTAAAGTCGGCAAGAGTATCCTCGGGGAGACCAAGAATTATAGCGGTGGTAATATGTGCATCGGGAGCCACTCTCCTGATTAATTTGACTTTCTCGAGGAAGATGTCCATTGTGTCCCGTTTACGGCTTATCAATTCCAGGCTCCTGCTGTTAGAGGTCTGCGGAGAAAGGATAAATTGAAAATTCTTCAGGGAGCCCGCCAGCCTAGCTAGGTCTTCGGTAATGGTCCTGGCATTAATTTCAAAATAGGTTATCACATTAGGGTTTTGCTTAAGAATGAACTCCAGAATCGCCTGGCTGCGTTTACGATTCATGAAAAAATCTGAGTCGGTAAAATGTACCTCTTTTACCCGCTCATTGTTATAAATAGTCTCGATGTCTTTGTAGACCCTTTCCAGAGGGAAAAAGGAAACCCCCTGCATCTTGCCCCAGAAACAGTAGCCACAGTCATAAGGGCACCCTCTTGAGGTTTCGACCGTAGCTATATAATCTTTACCCTCTTCAAATTTGATGTCGCCAGTCACATATGGGGATGGCACCGTCGCTAGGTCAAGATGCTCGGGCAGAGGTTCAGTCTTTACCAGCGAATTATCGGCTGATCTAAAGACGATTCCCGGTACCGTATTCAAGCCCCTTTCTTCTATCAGAGCCTTGGCGATGTTGTAAACGATGAGCTCTCCATCCAAAGGGGTAAACGGTATCAAATCGACATGGGGGTTCTCTTCCATGACTTTCTGCGCTACCGGCGCAACCTCCGGGCCACCCAGCGCAATAATTACATTCTTTTTCTTTCTCTTAAATATCCTGGACGTTTCAATCAGCTCGGCAACATTCCACGTATATATCGAAAAGCATAGCAAGTCCACGTCTTTGATGTCGATACTGGAGACTATCTCCTCCGGCGAAGTATCCCAGAAGAAATCCGAGGCCTGAGTTTCTATCACATTCGGAAACTCCTTGCCGAGATATCTATCCACATACGCCTTCAGCGCGAAAGGCGCTAGCGATATCGTTTTTAACCGTGAATGATGGTCTTGGGACATACCGATAAAATGAATGCGCAATTTTTTCTTCATATCTACCCTTCAGTTCTAATTAGTTCCGAGCTTTGCGACTCCTCTGTCCTTGTGATGGATAAAAAACAACACAATATCCCTTTCATATTGGCTCACAAAAGTTGCTCCCATTTAATCAGGAATTCACGGCCGATACGAGCATTTATTTTATAAGGGTTGCCTGGCCATACTATATCAAAATGTTTCTGCAATTCATTGTCTCTATCACTATATATTAGGTTTCCCTCCAAACGATCGATCATCTCGATCACCACATCATTTATCTCCTCAGCAGTATTATTAACAATCCTGATTCCCTTGGAATCCAGATATTTAACGGATTCGACATCACCTATACCGGAGGCAAGCACCTCGGCAAAAGGCAGATACCTATTCTCTTTTTCCGACCAAACCAGCTTGGGAATGCACAGGTCCTGCTTATACCACCGGCGGGAAAACAGGGTCCAGTTCGTTGCCACACACGGAATACCGAAAGTCGGAGGTACCCATGCCGGTCCGGATTGAGTGCCGATAAAGAAACGGCAACGAGCCCAGAGAAATACATCCATCCAATCGCAGCGGTCCTGGCTGTGGGCATAATCAATAACCTGCGGCATGGGCGGCAGCGGTGTCATATATGGGTCACCCATGCGAATGACCCAGCCGCCTCTTTTTACGATGGATTCGATGGCCATCCTGTAGGCGGCTATGTCAGCATCGCGGGCGCCTCGTGATTCCGTCTGGCCTTCTCTCACATGCAGGCTGACGAACCAGGCATCTGCCGGCACGCCTAGACGTCGCAAACACTGCCAGCCGCGCTCATGATCGACTTCACTTAAGATGAGGAGCGGACTACGTCCCTCGATATCCCATTGCGCTTGAATTGAAGCATGAAGCACCGCTCCTCCATAGTCCTGTCCCATATTCTGTCTACCAGATGAATCCTTAACGACAAAGATAGGATCTTCCAGATATTTGGCAAATGGCGATACAAGCTTTAGAGTCAATGGATCGGTTATCATATCAGGAAGATATCGACGCCAGTATTCAAGGTAACAGGGATTGGCCACCACTTGCTGAACCAGTAAAACTGGGCGGTCCTTGGATCGCCACCCAAGCTTATCCATCTTTACATATGAATCTAGCAGAGCGAGATGGCCTATAGCATGCGTCCATTCACACAGAAAACGCATGCCCATTTTATCAAGTTGATGCTCCCGGGCAAAGTCGTTACGTGCATTCAATATTCTTTGCATCACATTCCGAGCAGCATAGGTCTGCCCGCAGAAGAAAAATGCATTTTGAACTCTGTTGTAGACTCCCGGCCAGTCCGGCTTGAGCCTGAATGCCCGCTCCCACACGGTAAATGCCTCATCGAAACGCCCCATACTAATGAGCACCCTGGCCAATAGAACATGTACCCCGGCCCAGCGCGGCATAAGTAAAACACCTATTCTTGAACCATAATAAGCTGCCCTGACGCCGTATTTGCTTGTGACAAACCACCATAAAAACCAGCCCGGAAAACCGCGCATTTTCCTTCTGAGCGCAAGCAAGCCGCCGGAGCGAATCTGCTTGATTTGTTGCTGGATGAAAATCATCTTCATAAATTCGAAACTCTATCTTTAACGAAGGTCATTTTCTCACAAGAGATGAACCCATTTGCGCAAGAACTCCCGGCCAACACGTCCAACATTAATCCCAACCTCATTTTTAAAATTCGGCCTAATCTTTTTAAAACGCTCCTGGAGCTGTTCATCCTCAATTGAGTATTTTACAGTCCCGTCCAGCAGTTCCAGCATCTCCAGAACAATATCGTTAATCTCGTCCGGCGTGTTGTCTACGGGTCTTATCCCCAGTGATGCTACATATTTCTTGGTTTCTGCCAGCTCAACATGAGATGCATAAGCTTCGCCGAAGCTCATATAACGCTTCTCCTTCTCAACCCAGTAAAGCTTATATATACCGATATTCTGATACGGAAAAGGCATAGCTATAGGAAATAGGTTGGTCATCACTACCGGTACACCAAAGGTTGGCGGTACGTAAGCAGGCCCGGAGCGTGTGCCAATATAGAAGCGGCAACTAGCCCAGAGAAAGACATCCATCCAGTCGCTACGGGCGTCACTGTGAGCATAATCTATCACCTGCGGCATCGAGCTAAGCGGAGCCATGGAAGGATTGCCCATGCGTATGACCCAACCACCCCGCCTGGTTATAGATTCTATTGCTAACCGGTATGTATTAATATCTGCATCGCGGTTGTTGCCAAGGCCATCATCACGAACATGCAGACCCACGAACCATGCATTAGATGGGACACCCAAGTGTTTTAAGCAATTCCATCCGCGTTCTTTGTCCAGTTCAGTAAGGGATAGGAGCGGACCCCTACCCTCAGCCTCCCATCGCTGCTGAACAGTCGCAGCAGCAGCCATATGATACATTTTACGTCCGTCAGCAAAAGTCACCATGTGCAGATGATCTTCCAAACGGATTGCCAATGGTGTCAATAGTTCAACGCTTTTAGGATCTGTAATCTGGGCGGGCAGGTAACGTCTCCAATAATCCAGATAGCACCTATTAGCCGGTTTCGCGTCCAGCACAATAGAGCGATTTGTATGGCGCCAGCCAAGAATGCCCATCTTAATGTAGATATCAAGGAGAGCAATGTGGCCAATTGCGTATGTCCATTCGCGCAGAAAATGGATGCCCAGTTTATCAAGTTGATGTAGACTCGCAAACTCGTCCTGTGCCTCAATTCCCATTCGTAATATATCCATCATCGCATCCGACTGCCCACGGTTAAGCAGGATAACGGATCTTTGATACAGTTGAACGTATCTATCGTTTCGTTGCAGCGAGATAGCCTTCCGCCAGTGGCCTATGCCTTCCTCAAATCGGTTCAAACCCAGCAATGCATCACCCAGTCTCTCGTGGGCTTTAGCCCAATCCGGCTTTATAGCGACTTCAAACTTGTAGACATAATAACTGATTCTGCTGACATATTTAGCGGTACCAAACCATATTGAAAACCAGCTGGGAAAAGCACCTATCTTCCTCCTTAGCACTGGTATGCCTCCGGAGCGAATCTGCTTGATTTGATATAAAATGAAATTCATAATCCTAAAAATGAGATGCACGGATTGCTTGCAATGTACCTAGGGTTTATGGACATATTCAAGTGGCTCTCTTGTAATCTGATCCCAGTTATTTTCAATCCACCTAACCACAGAGGAAATACCAGCATCAAAAGAAATTTCAGGCCTCCAGCCCAATTCCCTTCTGGCTTTTGAAGAATCGATTACGTAAGCTGCGTCCTGACCCAGCCTTTCGCCCACCGTCTTAGTCGCTTTTGCAAAATCAACACCCATTATATTGCAG
>Ga0172362_10000507_pt1 | contig 31865 bp, 28 predicted proteins | sample LakKivs1_kivu2a2_FD_114534 | JGI IMG/M metagenome (GOLD analysis project Ga0172362, IMG submission 114534) | Sediment microbial communities from Lake Kivu, Rwanda - Sediment s1_kivu2a2 | ecosystem: Environmental > Aquatic > Freshwater > Lake > Sediment | place: Rwanda: Western Province, Lake... | reverse complement strand
TCGACGTCGCGTCGCGGGAAGCCGGAACCTCGGAGGGCGGTTCGAATTGGTACCAACAGTGGAGGCGGGGGGAATTGAACCCCCGTCCGAAAGCACTCGATCGAAAGCCTCTACACGCTTAGCTCACCTTTTGTCGTCATCCCGTCGGCGCCGATGAGCGGGCTCCTTCGAGACCAGCCTGGGAGATTTGAGTCACGAGCCTCCAAGCTGCAGCCCATGACCGATCCCGCATTGATGACATTCGCTTCGACCCCGCAGGAGAGGACCGGGCGAACGCCTCACGGACTTAAGCCGCGAGGAGGTACTGATCGTTGTCTGCGGTTAAGCAGTCCGGCTGTTTAACGAGGCCAACCGGAACCTCGGCGTGCCACCTCCGACTCTGTAACCTCCGTCGAATCCAGGTCGCCCCCAGGTGAACGACCTCACGACTATAAGGCGGGGGGTCGGCCTACGCCACCCCCCCTGGCTCCACGCGGGAGGAAGATTCGCGCTCGAGGCCGCGGGCGGAGCGACCCGCTGGGTCCCTTCGCCGCGGCCTCGTCGCGCGATCGCTCAGTTGCTGCCGGTGATCGAGAACGAGGCGTGGATGTGCGGGTCCGAAAGGTCGCCGGCGTCCACCTCGAGGGTCACCAGGTCGCCGGCCGCGACGTCGACCTCGTCGGTGCCGTTGCTGCACGATGTCTCCGTACTGTTCATCGTGCAGGCGACCGTCGTGGGCGATCCGTTCTTGTAGAGCGTGAACGTTGCCGGGTCCGTGCCCATCGTCGTCTGCCGCACGTGCAGGTTGCCGATCGTGCCGCCCACCGCGAGCGGCGTGCCCGCGTCCTCCGGCGACGCCTCCTGGCGACCGGAGCCCGGCACGAGGTAGCGCGTGCTGTCGTCCCCGATCGGGTCGTGGGTCGCGACGACGATCACGATGACGAACAGCCCGCTCGACCCGGTCGGTCCCGTCGCTCCTGTCACTCCCGTTGAGCCGGTCGGCCCGGTCGCGCCGGCATCGCCGGTCGGTCCCGTCGCTCCCGTTGCGCCCGCATCGCCGGTCGCGCCGGCGTCTCCCGTCGCGCCCGTCGGGCCCGCCGGCCCCCCGGAGCCGTCCGCGCCCGTCGGGCCCGTCGCGCCCCCGGAGCCGTCCGCGCCGGTCGCGCCCGTCGCGCCCGGGGCTCCCTAGAGGGCAAGGATCGCCCACTGGGTGGGGCTCGTCTCGGGGTCGTTGCCGAGGTTGCCGTCGACGATGCTGAGATAGCTCGTCCCACCGAGGCTCACGGCGTCGTTCGTCTTGTAGGTGGTCGTCGTGGACCAGACGTCGCGCCACTCGAAGCCGGTGCGCTCCCAGGTGTAGAGCTCCTCGCCAGCCGGGCAGCTCTGCTTCGGCCCGATCTTGCGCAGCACCCGGACCTCGCCGATGTTGGACTTGATCGTCGTGATGCAGGTCCGCGCGGTCTTCGGCTGCGCTCCAGCGGGTGAAGGCTCCGCGGCTGCGGCCAGTACCGCCATCGGCAGAAGCGTGAGCCAGCTGGGTCGTCCTCGCATCATCGTCGCTCTCCGGAAACGGTAGGCAGTCCACCGATTCCATCGGCGCGGCGACGACGAGTCTTAGGGGCGCGCACGGCTTCCCGGGGACGGATGCGCCAGCGACGGCGCGGAGCGCCCTTTCGGACCTGTGCTACCCGTCGCGAACGGCCCTTTCGGCGCCGCAGCGGGGTGCAGGAGCGCCGCAGCGCAACCCGCAGGGATCCTGCGTGGTCAGGGTGCCGACGACGTCTGCCGCGTCGACCACATTCTGCGATCTTCGGCCGACCCGGCTCGGGCTACGACCGCGTCCGGTTGCGCGACTTCATCACCCGGTCGATCTCGCGCTTGCTCTCCGCGGCCTTCAAGTCCTGCCGCTTGTCGTGGTGCTCCTTGCCCCGCGCGAGCCCGATCTCGACCTTGGCGACGCCGTTCTTGAAGTAGAGCCTGGTCGGCACCAGCGTGAAGCCGCGCTCGCGGGTCTTGCCGGCGAGACGGTCGATCTCGCGCCGGTGCAGGAGCAGCTTGCGCTGCCGGTCCGGGTCGGGGATGTCGCGCGCCGCGTAGCCGTAGGGCGTGATGTGCACGCCGACGAGATAGGCCTCGCCACCCTTGGTGATCTTCGCGTACGAGTCCTTGAGGTTGACCTTGCCGTCGCGCAGCGACTTGACCTCGGCGCCGAGCAGCATGATCCCCGCCTCGACGGTCTCCTCGATGAAGTAGTCGTGCCGCGCCTTGCGGTTGACCGTGATCATCTTCTCGCCGGACTCGCGGGGCATCCGGCCGTGCCTAGCACACGGCCAGCGCCCCGCGCAGCCCGTCGCGGGTCGCTCGTTTGATCGACGATGCCGGGCTGCCTACCCTGCAACGCATGAAGCGATTCCAGGACCGTGTCACCCTCGTCACCGGCGCCGCCTCCGGCATCGGCCGCGGCGTCGCCGAGCGCCTCGCGGCGGAGGGCGCCCTGCTCTACGCCGTCGACGTCCAGAGCGAGCCGCTCGCGGAGCTCGAGAAGAAGCTCGCGAACGAGGGCTGCAGCGTCGCGACGCGGCGCTGCGACGTGAGCAACGAATCGGCCGTCGCGGAGACCGTCGCCGACTGCGTCGGACGCTTCGGACGCCTCGACGCGCTGGTCAACGTCGCCGCGATCCTGCGCGCCGACCACCTGCACGAGCTCGCCACCGCCGACTGGAACCGTGTCCTGGCGGTCAACCTCTCCGGTACGTTCTTCATGTGCCGCGCGGCCCTGCCCCATCTGATGGCTTCGCGGGGCAACGTCGTGAACGTCGCCTCCACCGCCGCCGTCCACGGGCAGCCCTACGCGGGCGCCTACGCGGCCTCGAAGGGCGGCGTGCTGGCGCTCACCAAGTCGATCGCGATCGACTACGTCAAGCACGGCGTGCGGGCGAACGCCGTCCTGCCCTGCGACATCGCCACGCCGATCTTCTCGCAGTTCCAGATGCCCGAGGGCGGCGACTGGAAGCTCGTCAAGCGCGTCATGGCGCCCAAGGGCTCGGGGGATCCGTCCGACGTCGCCGGCGTCGTCGCGATGCTCGCGAGCGGCGACGCTCGCCACGTGACGGGCGCGGAGGTGCGGGTCGACGGCGGGTGCTTCGCGTAGGATTTGTCGCCTGCGACATTGACTCGATCGCGCCCGGACGCGAGAAGTTGCGCATGGGACGAGCGAACTCCGTCGGCGCGAGCGAGCTGCGAGCGCGACTCGGCTCCGTCCTGCGAAGCGTCCGGCAGGGAGCTACTGTCGTGGTCACGGAGCGTGGCAAGCCGGTCGCCGAGCTTCGCCCGCTGCCGATCGAAGAGCCGAACCCCGGCCTCGCTCGTTTGGTGGCGGAGGGGATCGTCACTCCGCCGTCGCGGCCCGGTGGTCTCCGGCCGATCCGTCCCATCCGCCTGAGGGGCGGCGCCACGCTCTCCGACGCGATTCTCGAAGACCGCGAGGACCGCTTCTGAGCTTTCGCTACCTCGACTCGAGCGCGCTCGCGAAGCGCTACGTCGAGGAGAGCGGTGGTGACGTGGTGCGCTGCCTCTCCCCGGAGGGGCTCACGACGAGCCGACTCACCGAGGTCGAAGTCGCGTCCGCACTCTCGCGCCGGAGACGTGAAGGTACCTGCACCGCCGTCGAGCACGACATGGCGCTCGACGCGCTCCGAACCGACCTCTCCGGGATGTCCGTGATCGAGATGGCCTCCGGTCTGGCGGCACGGGCACGCAATCTCGTAACCCGGCATCCGCTCCGCGCCGGCGATGCGATCCATCTCGCCAGCTGCCTGCTCGTGCGAGACACCACGGGGCAACCCGTCGAACTCGTCGCCTTCGACCGGCAGCTGCGGGCGGCCGCGGAGCTCGAAGGACTCACCGTGGCTCCGCTCGAACTCGGGCCCTAGCCTATAGCCTAGCTCCCGAAGTCCCAGCTCTCGCCGGCGTGGTACCGGGTGAGCACGTTCTTCGCGATCAGGATGCGGTGCACCTCGTCTGGCCCGTCGGCGAGGCGCAGCGTGCGCGCGCCCTGGTACATCGCCGCGAGCGGCAGGTCGCCCGACACGCCGGCCGCCCCCCACACCTGGATCGCGCGATCGACGACGCGCTCGTACGCGGCCGGCACGAAGATCTTGAGCGCCGAGATGTCGGTGCGCGGATCGCCGCCGCCGTCCATCTTCTCCGCGCAGTGGATCGTCATGAGCCGCGCCGCCTGGATGTCGATGTACGAGTCGGCGATGAAGCCCTGAATGAACTGCTTGGTCTCGAGCTTGCCGCCGTGCACCTCGCGCATCGTCGCGCGCTCGACCATCAGGTCGAACCCGCGCCACATCTGCCCGACCGAGTTCATGCAGTGGTAGACCCGGCCGGCACCGAGGCGCTCCTGCGCCGCCTCGTGCCCGGACCCCGCGCGCCCGAGCGCGTTCTCGAGCGGCACGCGGACGTCGTCGTAGGTGATCTCGCAGTGGTCGCTGTGCCGGCCCCACACCTCGATGCCGCGCACGATCTTCAGGCCGGGCGTGCTCTTCGGCACGATGAGCTGCGTCATGCGGCCGTTGTCCTTGCCCGCGCCTTCCGTGCGGCACATGACGATGAAGAAGTCCGCGCGGAAGCCGTTCGACGTGAACCACTTGCGGCCGTTGATCACCCACTGGTCGCCGTCGCGGCGCGCGGTGGTCTTGATGGAGCGCGGGTCGGATCCCGCCGACTCGGGCTCGGTCATCGAGAAGCCGGACTCCATCCGCCCCTCGGTGAGCGGCACGAGCCACTTCTTCTTCTGCTCCTCGGTACCGTACTTGAGCAGGATCTTCTGGTTGCCCGAGTTCGGCGCGACCACGCCGAACAAGGACGCCGCGCCCATGCTGTAGGCGAGGATCTCGTTCATGTACGCGTGCTCGAGGAAGTTGAGCCCTGACCCGCCGTACTCGGGCGGCAGGTGCGGCGCCCAGAGCCCCGCCTTCTTCACCTTCTCCTTGACGGCCTCGCGCAGCTCGCGCGCCTCCGCCCGCTGCTCCTCCGTGGCACCGTCGGAGCGCGCGACCCACAGCTTGCGCTCGTCGGGCAGGATCTCCTTGTTGACGATCTGCGCGGTCAGCATGCGGATCTCGTTGATCCGCGGGTCGAGCGTCGGGACGGGCTTCACGTTCATCTGCAGCATGGTGCCTCGTTATCGCCGTGAAGCCCGGGAGTCGAGCGCAGGCGGGCGAACGGTCAGCTCGCCTTCGCCGCCGGCGCGTGCGCCTTGCGGAACGTCAGCCCGGCGAACTTCCCCGACTTCCGCCAGTCGTCGATGTACTGGAAGTACGCGACCGGCCCGAGCGGGTAGCTGCCGACGTTCAGCTTGTCGCGCCGGGTCATCTCGCGCCCCTCGTTGTTGTAGTAGCCCGGCGTGCATTCGGGGTTGCCGAGGAAGCTCTGCGGCGCGTCGGCGATCTGCTGCGTCCAGGCGCTCTCGGCGTCGGGAGCGACCTCGACTTCCTCCTGCCCGGTCTCGACCGCGTGCTTGACGATCGCGGCGATGGTCGAGCCGGCCTCGACCAGGTTGTGCGTGATGTTGGAGATCAGACCGCCGCCCTGCACGAGGCCGACGATGAACAGGTTCGGGAAGCCGTGCACGTGAATGCCGTGCAGCGTGCGCATGCCGTCCTGCCAGTGCTCGGACAGCTTCTCGCCGCCGCGGCCGACGGTCTCGAACCCGGCGCGGCGCGTGAAGTCGGTCGCGAACTCGAAGCCCGACGCGAACACCAGGCAGTCGAGGTCGTAGTGGACACCGTTGACCCACACGCCCTTCTCGTCGACGCGCTCGACGCCCTTTCCGTCCGTGTCGACCAGGTGGACGCCCGGGCGGTTGAACGCCTGTAGGTACTCGTCGTGGAAGCACGGGCGCTTGCACAGCTGGCGGTACCAGGGCTTCAGCAGCGCGGCCGTCTTCGGGTCCTTGACGATCGCGTCGACGCGAGCGCGAATCTCGGTCATCTTCTCGTCGTCGCTGTCCTCGAAGGCCTTCTGGATCGTGGCCATGTCGAGGATGCTGCCGCTCGCACCGAGGTCGCGCACGACGCGGTCGCGCACGCGGATCGCGATGTCGGTCCAGCCGTCCTTGACCAGGTCCTCGTCGGCGAAGCCGCCCGTCTGCAGGGTGGCGAAGTTCATCAGCCACTCCTTCTGCCAACCGGGCTTCAGCGAGTCGAACCACGCCTCGTCGAGCGGGTGGTTGTTGCGCACGTCGATCGACGACGGCGTGCGCTGGAAGACGAAGAGCTCCTTCGCGTCGCGACCGAGCGGCGGGATGCACTGCACCGCCGTCGCACCCGTGCCGATGATGCCGACCCGCTTGTCCGCGAGCTTCGTCATCGGGGCACCGTCCGGCGTGCCGCCGGTCCAGCCGTAGTCCCAGCGGCTGGTGTGGAAGGCGTGCCCCGCGAAGCTCTCGATGCCGGGGATGCCGGGCAGCTTCGGCTTGTGCAGCGGGCCGAGGCCCATGGCGACGAAGCGCGCGCGGATCCGGTCGCCGCGGTCGGTGTGGACGATCCAGCGCGAGTCCGTGTCGTCCCACTCGAGCTGCGTGATGCTGGTCGAGAAGAGCGCGTTCTTGCGCAGCTCGAAGACCTCGGCGATGCGCAGGGCGTGGCGCCAGATCTCGGGTGCGAACACGTACTTCATGGTCGGCCGCGTGCCGACCTCCTCCATCAGCGGCAGGTAGACCATCGCCGCCGTGTCGCACATCGCGCCGGGGTACCGGTTCCAGTACCAGACGCCGCCGAAGTCGCCGCCGCCCTCGATGATGTGGAAGTCCTCGATGCCGGCCTGCTTCATGCGCGCGCCGGTGCAGAGACCCGCGAAGCCGCCACCGATGAACGCGACCGCGACCTCGTCCGTGACCGGCTTGCGCTCGACCTTCGGCGTGTACGGGTCCTCCACGAAGTGCGCGTAGCGACCCTTCGGCTCGATGTACTGGTCGTTGCCGTCGGCACGCATGCGCTTGTCGCGCTCCCGGCGGTACTTCGCGCGGAGCGCGTCGCGCTCCTCCTGACTCAGGTGGACGTGGCCGTCAGCGGTCGTCGTCGACATGTCGGACCTCCTCGACGCCGCGGCCTCGTGCCACGGCAGCGAAAACCCTTCAGCCGTTTGCAGCCGGCGTGCCAGCGACACGCGCGTGTCGCGGGCGCCCCCACAAGCGCGTCGCGAAGCGGAACCCTCGGCCCTTCCCACGGACGCAAAGCGTCCGGCTCTCCCGTTCCGATTCCTGCTCGCCGCAGCGTGTCACGACCCGAGCGGCCTCATGCCCCCGCCGCCGCGGCGAGCTGGTCGCGCAGCGCGCGACGCAGCAGCTTGCCGCTCGCGTTGCGCGGCAGCGGCTCGTCGAACACGAACACCCGCGACGGCACCTTGAACGCCGCGAGGTGCTCGCCGACGTGGCGTCGCAGCGCCTCGGGATCGAGCGTGTGCCCCGGCTTCGGGTACACGGCGACCGCGAGCTCCTCGCCGAGGCGCTCGTGCGGCAGGCCGAACGCCGCGCACTCGTAGGTGTCCGGAAACGCGTAGACGACGTTCTCGACCTCGGAGCACGAGATGTTCTCGCCCGCGCGGAGCACGATGTCCTTCGCGCGATCGACGAGGAAGAGGAAGCCCTCGTCGTCGAGGTAGCCCAGGTCGCCAGTGCGGAGCCAGCCGTCCTCGCCGAGCACCTCCGCGGTCTCCTTCGGCTTGTTCCAGTATCCCCGGAACAGGTGCGGTCCGCGGAAGCAGACCTCGCCGACCTCACCCGTCGCTGCGGTCTTTCCGCTCACCTGGTCCATCACGCGGATCTCGCAGATCGGCACCACGCGTCCCGTGCTCGCGGGCTTGCGCACGTAGTCGTCGCCGGTGTTTCCCGGCCCGAAGGCGTTGGTCTCGGTCATGCCGTAGCCGATGTTCGGACGGCCGCGCTTGAAGCTCGACTCGATGCGCTTGACGAGCGCCGTCGGTGCCGCGGCCCCGCCACCGCCGACCGACTGCAGGCTCGACGTGTCGGTGGTCGCGAACTTCGGCGACTCGAGGAGGTCGTGCGACTGCGTCGGCACGCCGACGAACGTCGTCACGCGCTCGCGCTCGATCAGCTCGAGGGCACGCTCGGGCGACCACTTGTACATCATCACGAGCTTGCTGCCGCCGAGGGCGGCGCCGAGCATCACCGGCACGAGGCCCGTCACGTGGAACAGCGGGACGATCAGGATGTAGCTGGTCGGGTACGGGTGCGGCTCCTTCGGCGGACGCGCGACGACGTTCGCGATCGCCCGACACGCGAACGCGAACAGCGACTGCAGGATCGCGCGGTGCGTGGACACCACGCCCTTCGGGTGCGCGGTCGTGCCCGAGGTGTAGAGGATCATCGCGTCGGCATCGGGATCGACCTGCACGTCGGGCAGCGCCGCACCCGCGAACGGCGCCACCACGTCGTCGTAGCGCTCCACCCCACGCGGGAGCACGACCGACGCGTCGCAGCGCACCGCGACCACCTTCAGGTCGAGCGCGCCCAGCAGCGGCGTCACGCGCTCGATGCGCTCCTCGTCGGCGAGCAGCACGCGCGCGCCGCAGTCGCGGAGCCCGTAGTCGAGCTCCTCCGTCGTCCACCAGGCGTTCACGCCGACCGCGACCGCGCCGATCGCGGTCACCGCGAAGTACGCGAAGATCCACTCCGGGTAGTTGCGCATCGCGATCGCGACGCGGTCGCCGGGCTTCACCGCGAAGCGCGACACCAGCGCGTTCGCGAGCGCGTCGACGCGCGCGAGCCCGTCGGCGAACGACCAGCGCTCGTTCTCGTACACCAGCCAGGTCGCCTCGCCCTTGGCGCGCGCCGCCGCGACGAACTCCCGCAGAGACGGCGGCGCGTTGCGGAACATCCGGACCGGCACCCCACGGACCTCGCCGTCCATCAGCTCGAACGCTCCGTCCGGTGCGGTGAGGGTGGCCAGCGCCTGCTCCCATGAAGAAGACGTGGTTGCGGCGGGGGGGTGCTCCGTCATGCCGCCGATCTACGCAAACCCGCCGCCGGTGTCCACGACCGGAAAGCCGCGCGGCCGTGCGCGATCCGCGCGACGCCCCCGCGGACGGCCGCGGGTCGTCCGCGGGCGCGTACCGGCGTGCCATCCCGTCGCGAGCGCCGCGCGGGCCTGCCGTCCTGTCGCGGGCGCCGCGCGCAGGACCAGCGCCTTGCGACGCGCGCCCACGCGCGCGCCGCGCCCACGCCTCAGTCCCGTACCGCGCCCTCGCCTCACCCTCGCGCGAACTCGCGCAGCACGCGCCCCGGACGCTCGCCCGTGTGTGCACCGCGCTCGGTGACGACGCGGCCGTTCACCAGCGTCGCGGCGTAGCCCTCCGACCGCACGCGCAGCCTCCCCTTCCCGTCCGGGAAGTCGTGCACGTACTCCGGGTAGCCGAAGCGCAGGCCCGCCGGGTCGAGCACGTTCACGTCGGCGTACGCGCCGGGCACGAGCGTGCCGCGGTCGACGAGGCCGAGCACCGCCGCCGGACGGGCGCTCAGCCGGTGGATCGCATCTTCGAGGGCCACGGTCCCGCGCTCACGGCACCAGTACGCGAGGTAGTGCGTCTGCGCGTCCGCGTCGCAGATCTGCCCCGCGTGCGCGCCGGCGTCGCTGAGCCCCGGGCAGACGCCGCCGAGCTGCAGGTACTCGGCGAGCGCCGGCGTGTTGCGGTTGTAGAACCACGCGTTGAACAGCTCGCGGCCCTCGCTGGCGAGCAGCCGGTCGACGATCACCTCGACCGGGTGCACGCCAGCGTCGGCCGCCAGCGCCGCGACCGAGCGCCCGTGCTCGATGCCGTAGTCGGGCGTATCGCCGTTGCCGAGCGGGTAGACGTGCTGCGGGTCGAACCAGAGCCCCTTGCGCTGCCCCTCGGCGATCAGCTCGGCACGCGTCGCGGCGTCGCGCAGCGCCGCGAGCCGCTCCGCCATCGTCGGCAGCGCGAGCAGCCGCGCCCAGTGTCGGCCCGCGACCGGTGACACCTGCGCGAGACCGACCAGCATGCCGCTCGGCCGCGTCATCGCGATCGACGTGATGCGTCCGACCCGCGCGCGCGTGTCCTCGAGGAAGCGGCCGAAGAAGTCGAGCGCGGCCCGGTCGCCGCTCGCGGCCGGCGCGTTGCCGACGCCGCCCGAGTAGAGCACATCGCCGCAGCGCTCGGCCATGGCGTGCAGCAGACGGATCTCGTGCTCGAACTTGGTGTCGAAGTCGAGCACCGCCTGGAAGAGCCCGCCGCCCGCGTCGTTCATGCCGTCGGCGATCGCCAGGTACTCCTCGATCGGCGAGAACGTGCCCGGCACCTTGCGGCCGTCGGGCACGACGTGGCCGAGCAGCCGCGACGTCGAGTAGCCGACGGCCCCGCCCGCGATCGACTCCGCCGCGATCTCGCGCATGCGAGCCATCTCGGCCGCGGTCGGCGCCTCGTCGGTGAGCGCGCGCTCGCGCATCACCTGCCAGCGCACCGCGCAGTGACCGACGAGGCCGACCACGTTGAGCGCCGGCGCCAGGCGCTGCACCGAGTCGAGGTACTGCGGGAAGGTCTCCCAGTCCCACGGCAGGCCTTCGAGAATGGCCTTGCGCGGGATGTCCTCGACGCTCTCCATCATCGACGCGAGGTACTCGCGGTCGCCGCGCGCGACCGGAGCGAAGGTGACGCCGCAGTTCCCCGTCACCACCGTCGTGACGCCGTGCCACGAGGTCGACGTCATGAACGGGTCCCAAGCCACCTGCGCGTCGAGGTGGGTGTGCAGGTCGACGAAGCCGGGCGTGACGACCAGCCCCCGAGCGTCGATCTCGCGCGCCGCACTGCCGCCGGCGAGGTCCCCGATCGCCGAGATCCGATCGCCGTCGATCGCGACGTCGGCGCGGCGTCCGGGCGCACCGGTGCCGTCGATCACGGATCCGTGGCGGATGATCAGGTCGTGCGGCACGCGTGTCCCTCCCTCGTTCGTCCTACTCGTCCAGGAAGATCGGGAACTCGTTGCTCGTCAAGCCGCCGACGTTGACGACCTGCAGGAGGTGCATCCCGGGCGTCGCGGTCCCGTCGAGATCGATGCGGATCTCCACCCGCTCGTCGTCGCATCGGGGCAGCCGTCCGCCGCCGGCGCAGCCGACCGTTCCGTCGACGCGGCGTCCGTCGACGAGCACGAACGCGCCCGGCGCGACGTGCCGCCCGAACAGCTCCATCGGGTTCTCCGCCGGCAAGTGCGGCAAGCGGTGAAGGACCGCCCGGCCGGGCTGCGGCTCCGACCAGAGCAGCGGCTGCGGGTTCTCGAAGCCGACGTTCGGACCGAGGCGCCCCGTGAACGTGACCAGGAGCGCCCCGGACGCGGCCTGCTCGAGAAGCGCGCCGCGCGTCAGCGGCGTGGCCCGGCCACGCCGCGGAGCGTAGACGCCGCGCGCGAACACCAGCGTGACCGGCTCGGCCGTCCCGCCGTCGAAGCGCACCCCCTCGCCCGAGAGCTCGATCACGCCGTCGGCGGCGGCACGCTCGAGGTCGGCGAGCCGTGCCTCGGTCTCCGGCCGTGACGCGCCCGCGGCTCGGGCGTCGATCGTCACCTGGCGCGCGAAGGCACCGCTGAATCCGGTGCCGCCCTCGAGGAACATCTGCCAGACCGCGAACGGACCGAAGCCGAAGTTGATGCGGTTGATCGCGGGGGTCGTCGGCGTGCCGAAGCCCATCGCCCACGACGCGAGCTCGTCGTGGCCGGTCTCGAAGCGCCACGGCACCTCGCTCAGCGTCGGTGCGAGCACCAGCAGGTCGTAGAGCAGTGCGCGGCCGTTCGGCGTCTGCAGCCAGCGGTCCTGGATGCCGCGGAACGTCGGCGCGTCGAAGCCGCTGCCGCTCGAGGTCGAGTTGGTGCCGGCCCACAGCGGCAATGCGTGACAGCCGCTCACAGGGTTGCCGCAGCCGCCCCGTCCCGAGTTGTGGAAGAAGTTCTCGAAACCCTCGCGTGCGAGCGGCGACAGGTCGTCGTCGATCGGACGCGAGGGCGCCGGCGGGTACGGGACGCTCATCAGGAACACCGCCATGGCGTCGCGCGCGTCCTCGTCGAGCTCACCCGGCAGACCGGCGTCGTTGCGGCCGCAGTCGTCGAGGTCGCACATCGTCGACGACAGGCTGCCGTCGACCAGGTCACGAAAGCAGTCGAGCTCGCCGCTGCACCGCGGCGGCGCGCTCGCGAGCGGCCCGCCAGCGATCTGCCCGTTCGTGCCGCCGAAGGGATCGCCCGGGACGCCGTCCCAGTGCAGCGGCAGCGTGTCGCGCAGGCCGCGGATCGGCATCGTCGAGCGTGGCTGGATCTGCGTGCAGCCCGGCGCGTCGCACTTCGGGCCACCGAGGATCCAGAGGATCTGGTCGGTGTTGCCGTCGGAGTGGCAGCTCTCGCACGAGAACGTTCCCGTCGTGGTCGCGTTCGCATCGTGGAACGCGAGCCGTCCCTGCTTGACGAGCGGCTCGGTCGGGTCGTCGAGCGTCACGGTGGCCACGACCCGCGGCGCCGCGGGCCGCGACACGTCCACCAGCGACACCGAGTTCTCCACCGCGTTGTACACCCACGCCCGCTCGGGGCGTCCGCTCGCCGGGTCCGACTCGAGCGCGAGGCCGCGCGGGATGCCGCCCACGTCCGTCCGGCCGAGGATCGCTCCACTCTCCGCGTCCACCGTGAACAGCCGCGACGAGCTCGCCGCCGTCGCGACCAGCGTCGCGTCGTCGTCGCTCACCTGGATCGCCCACGGCGTCGCGAGCGCGCGATCCTTGCCGGGGTTCAGCGGCGGCAGCGGCTCGAGCTCGAGGATGCGCGGCGCAGCACAGCCGCCGCCGCAGTCGACGCGCGCGATCTGGTTCAGGAAGGCGCGGTTGTCGAGCTCCGCGAGCGTGTCGCCGCGCGTGCCGGCACGCCCGTTGGCGTCGTTGCGGGCTTCCGTCTGCGCGATGAAGACACGGCCTCGCGAATCGACCGTGACACCGTACAGCAGGGTGCCGATCGACGACACGGTTTCGATCAGCGCGTCGGTCTCGGTGTCGAACACGAACAGGTCTCGATCCGGCATGCGCGGGTCGCGCACGATGTCGGCGTCGTAGAAGACGCTGCGGATGTTGTTGAACCGGATCACGTGCTCCTGGATGCCGAACGTGCAGCGGTCGCCGTCGATCGGGGTGAGGCAACCGGACAGCACGGTCTGGTTGCCGGACTCGAACGACACCACGTACAGCCGACCATCGCGGGCGCGGATGGCGCGCGGATCCTGCGCGGTGACCTCGAGCTGCCGGACCACCTGCCTGCTCGTGACGTCAACGACCGCGATCCGGTTGACCGACGACAGCGCCACGTAGGCCTTGCGGTCGCTCGCGAAGGTCACGCCGACCGGCTCGTCGAAGGCGGTTACCTGCCCGGTCTCGTCGAACGCCTGGACGGTCGCGACGACGTGGTGGAAGGTCGGGCTCGCGGCATCGGTATCGATCACGCTCACCGAGTCGGAGACGTGGTTCGCCACCCAGAGCTCGCGGCCGTCGGGACGGAGCGCCACGCCGACCGGATCGACGCCCACCGCGATGCGCCGCACGACCCTCCGCGCGGCCGTGTCGATCACGTCGAGCGTGTCGGCGGGCGTGTTGGCGACGTACACGAAGCGTCCGTCGCCCGACACCGCGATCGGGTCCGCGTGCGGGCTCGCGAACTCCGGATGACCGTTCGTCGGCGCGGCTGCGGGCGGCCGATCGTCGCCGGCGAAGGGTGGCCGGATCGGACGGACCGGGCTGCTGCCGTCGCCCGGAAGGCTGGGCCCGGTGCCGGGGCCGCGGATGGCACGTGACGCGCGCGCCTCGCCGCCGGCCACGAGGGCCGCGGCGACGACGATCGACGTCACCGAACGGAGAACGATCGATGCGATCATGGCGTCGGGAATTGCGCCCGGACTGCCATGCTGTCAAATGATGTTTCGACACCCTACCATGAGGAGCGCGCATGGGTCTCGACCCCACCGGAGCCATCGACCTGAAGCGCCTGCGGATGGTCGTCGAGGTCGCCCGCGCCGAGGCGATCACCACCGCCGCGGCGTCCCTCGGACTCACGCAATCGGCGGTTTCGCGCGGCGTCGCGGAGGTCGAGGACGCCCTCGGCGCCCGCCTCTTCGAGCGCCTGCCACGCGGCATCCGTCTGACCGAGGGCGGGCGCCGCTTCGTGACGCGTGCGCGCCGCCTGCTCGCCGACGTGGACGACCTGGTCACGGAGCTGCGCGAGGAAGACCGACGGGTGACCGGACGACTGCGCGTCGGGGTGACCGTCTCCGGAACGCACGCCACGTGGGTGCTCGCGACGTTCGGTGCCGCCCATCCCGGCGTCGCGATCGAGACCGCCACGGGAACGCCCCAGGCGCTCTGTCCGCGCGTGGCGCGGGGCGATCTCGACGTGGTGCTCGGCTCTTCGAGCTACCTCCGCGGCTGGCGCGATCTCGACGTGACCGTACTCGCGCCGCTGCACTTCGCGTGCATGCTGCGCAAGGACCATCCCCTCGCGAGCGTCGAGCGACCGCGCGAGATCGACGTGCTGCGGTACCCCGCGGTGATGAACGAGATCGTCGACCCGACCTACTCCGATCTCGCGCAGCGCTACGCTCACCACCGGCTGCCGCGGTTTCAGGCGCAGTACGTCACCGACGACTTCGCGCTGGTCCGGCGCTTCGTGAGCCGTACGGACGCGTTCTTCGCGCTCATGTCCCTCGACCCGGACTTCTGGGGTCTCGGCGAGCACTTCCTGCTGCTGCGAGACGCGGTCACGCTGCCGCCGCACCACGTGAGCTTCGCGTGCGCGAAGGGCCGTCCGCGGGCACCCGTCGTCGAGGCGCTGGCGCGGATGCTCGTCGAGCGGGTCGGCGCGCCCGCACCGGGCGCCGCGCGTCCCGCCGGGCGTCCGGCGGCTACGCCGCGCGCCCGACGAGGCCCGTCCGCACGAACGCCTCGAGCAGCAGGTCGCTGACCTCGCGCTCGACCAGAAACGACACGTGGCCGCCGCGATACTGCACGAGCCGCGGACGTCCCCAGTGCTCCCACAGCGCCAGCGTCTGGCGCGGCGGCGTCAGCGTGTCGGCCAGCCCGCCGAAGAGAAAGCAGCGCGTGCGGTCGCTCCGCAGCCGGAGCGCCAGCGGCGACACCACGCGCAGCATGGTCGCGACACGCTCCCACGGAAAGCCCAGCAGCTCCGTGCCGCGCAGCAGCGCCGGCGGGATGTGCGAGTGCAGCAGCTCGACGAAGTCGACCGCCGGGATGCCGATCACCACGCAGTCGAAGCCCTCCTCGATCGAGGCGAGCGTCGCCGCGGTGTAGGCGCCGAGCGACACGCCGTAGATGCCGATCGCGGGCGCGCCGTGCTCGGAACGCAGCCAGGACGTCAGGCGTCGGAGGTCCCACAGCATCTGCGCCTGGGCGTGCAGCGTGTCGACGAAGTCGCCGCACAGGTAGCCGTCGCCGCCGCGCGTACCGGGGATCGTGCGCGGACCGTGGAACGGCTGCACGGGGATCGCGACGTTGAGGCCGAGGTCGCGGTGCAGCCAGTGCGCGCGGAAGCCGGCAACGTCCACCTGCAGGTGGCCCATGCGGTACGCAGGAATGCACACCAGCCACGGACGCGGCGGTCCCGGGTGCCGGAACAGCCGCACGTGCCCGACGCGGTTCGCCTCGTACGACATCCAGCGCTCGGCGCCGGGCTCGCCGTCCCAGGGCTCGTAGCCGCTGTCGAAGGTCAGGTGCTCGAACGGCAGGCCGCGCACCGTCTCGCGCGCGACGCTCACCGGCTCGAGCGGCGGCGGCGTGCGGTGGTACCCCTCGGGCTCGTCGATCCAGCCCTTCTCGGCGAACAGGTCGATCGCGCTCTCGACCTCCGAGCGCACGCGGTGGCCGTCGAGGAACGCGCCGATGTTCGCGCCGACCATCAGCTCGCTGGCAAAGAAGATCTCGTCGAGCGCGACCTTCGCCTGCAGGAGCACGTCCGACCAGCTCGGGATCAGCCAGTCGGTCGTCCGCCGTTCCCAGTCGGCGATCCAGCGCATGCCGAACATGGCCGGGGTTGCGGCCGAGCGCGCCGCGAGCTGGGCTCCGTCGACGAGGTAGCGGTACATCGCTCGCGACGCGCTATCACGGCGGGCGCGGGCCCCACAACACGAGATTCGCGACGTACGAGGCTCGCGCCGCGGCGCCGGCCACGGGATCGGGCACGACGACGGCGGCGGCGTACGTCGCGGCGCAAGTCGCGGCCGATTCCCTCCCCCGCCTCGCCTTCGGCCCGGCCAGCTCGCGCTGCAGGCTTCGCCTGGGGGCCGGTGCCGGGGGCGGTCGATGACGACTCGAGGAATCTCGCGCGTTCCGGAATCCGGGCCTGGCTCGCGGTTCTCACCGCCGCTACGGATGAGGGATGTTGCTGCTGACTCTCGGGCTGGTGCTCTTCCTCGGGGTCCACTCGGTGCGGATGCTCGCCGACCGCTGGCGGGCGCGCTGCATCGCGGCCGTCGGCGAGCCGGCCTGGAAGGGCGCGTACTCGCTGCTCGCGATCGCGGGGCTCGTCCTCGTGATCCAGGGCTACGCGGCGGCTCGCCTGGCGCCCGTCGTGCTCTGGGCTCCGCCGCTGTGGACACGTCACGCGGCGGCGCTGCTGACCGTCCCGGCCTTCGTCCTTCTCGCCGCAGCCTACGTTCCCGCCACACACGTCAAGCGTGCCGTGGGGCATCCCATGGTGCTCGCCGTCGCGATCTGGGCCGCAGCCCACCTGCTCGCCAACGGCACGCTCGCCGACGCGCTCCTGTTCGGAACGTTCTGCCTGTGGGCGGCTGCGGACTACACCGCGGCGCGGCGGCGCGATCGTGCCGCAGCCACCGCGTACGCGGCGGGAAGCTGGGCGCGCGACGCTCTCGCCACCGGCATCGGGCTCGCGCTCTGGCTCGCCTTCACCTTCTGGCTGCACCGGGCGCTGTTCGGCGTTGCGCCGCTCGGCTGAGAGCGTGCCGTCCTCGACCCGACCGCCGCTCCTCCTTACCACCCCCCTCCTTCGACACGTACGTACGGGTTACGGCATTGTCGTACGTCTGCTTCCGCGGTAGGCTCCGCCGCATGAAGATCACGGCGTCCAAGCTGCGGGAGAACATCTACCGGGTGCTGGACCAGGTCGCCGAGACCGGCGTGCCGGTCGAGATCGAACGCCGCGGAAGACGGCTGAAGATCGTGCCCGCCGACGAGCCGTCCCGCGGCAAGCTCGATCGCCTCGAGCCCCACCCGGACGCGATCGTCGGCAACCCGGCGGATCTGGTCCACCTCGACTGGTCCGCCGAGTGGAAGCCGTGACCTACCTCGATACGCACGTGGTCGCGTGGCTGTACGCAGGCGCCACGAAGCTGCTGAGCGCCCGAGCACGGGTCGCGGTCGAGCGCGATCGGCTCTCGATCTCGCCGATGGTCCTCCTCGAGCTCGAGTTCCTCCGCGAGATCGGGCGCCTCACCGTCGGAGCGCACGCGGTCGTCGAGGAGCTGCGCGGGAGGATCGGACTCGAGGTCTGCGATCTCGACTTCGCCCGGGTCGTCGCTTCAGCGCGCGAGCTGACCTGGACCCGCGATCCGTTCGATCGCATGATCGTCGGCCACGCGGTCGCGGCCGGGCGCGGTCTCCTCACCAAGGACCGCTCGATCCGCCGCCGGTTCCGCGCTGCCTTCTGGTGACGCGGCGCCGCGCGTCAGACCGTGACCCGCGGCGCGTAGAGCGCGTGCAGATAGCCGAGGAAGCACGCCACCGCGTCCACCGCGTGTGCGCTGCGCTGCGAGTGGAAGGTGTCGAACGCGTGCTGCGCGCCGGGAAGCTCGGCATAGAGCACCGGATTCGCCGACACGCTGCGCAGCGCCTCGACGAAGTGCCGCGCCTCCTCGACGTATGCCAGCGCGTCGTGCGTGCCGTGGATCACGAAGAACGGCGGTGCGCCCGCGTGCACGCACGCGATCGGCGACGCGTCGTCCCAGCGCGCGCTCTCGGCCTGCGGCGAGCACTTCATCACCACGCGCTCGAGGAACGGCACCATCGACGCGCTGCCGCGCGCGCCGTTCCGGTCGAGGAAGTCGTACACGCCGTAGAACGGCACGCACGCGGCGACCGAGGTGTCGATACCTTCGAAGCCCGGCTGGTATTGGGGATCGTTCGCGGTCAGCGCGAGGAGCGCCGCGAGGTGGCCGCCGGCGGACCCGCCGGTCACGACCACGAAGTCGGGATCGGCACCGAACCGCGGACCCTCCGCACGGATCCACGCGAGCGCGCGCTTCACGTCGACCAGGTGATCGGGGAACGTCGCGCGCGGCGACAGCCGGTAATTCGCCGCGACGCAGACCCAGCCGTCGGACGCGAGACGGTTCATCAGCGGCAGCGCCTGCTGGTCCTTCCGCCCGATCGTCCAGCCGCCGCCGTGGATCTGCAGCAGCGTCGGGCAGGGCCGGCTCCGCTCGCGCGGCTGGTAGACGTCGAGGTGGTTGCGGTGCCCTGCCGGCCCGTACGGGATGTCGCGGACGCGCTCGACGCCGGAGCGGCGCATGCGGAACGGGCGCGCGATCTGCCGGAACGGCACCTGCGGCGGCAGCTCGCGCAGGCGCGCTGCCGCGTCCGGGTCGTGCGCGAGCCCGTCGCGCAGCGCGCGGGCGAACACCTCCGCGCTGTGCGCCGAGCGTCCGTGCAGCACGACGAGACCCGCCCACGACAGCAGCGTGAGCCCGAGGCCGAGCCAGCCCGACCACGCGCCGAGCGCGCCGAACGCGACGAACGCGAGGGTCGCGACCGCCTGCCAGGCGACGTGGTGCAGCGCCAGCTCGCCGGTCAGCCACGCGGCAAAGAAGTACGGCACCTGCAGCGCCGCGAGGCTGCGCGCGCGGACCAGCGCACTCACCGTGAAGGCGAGCCCGACGAGGCTCACCGCGAGGAACAGCGCCGGCACGCTCACCGCGCCGCGTCTCCGTCGCGCGGCACCACACGCGGGATCGCCGAGGCCGCCTCGCAGACGGCGTCGAGCTCGACGCGCAGGTCCCGCGCGAAGGTCTCGAGGTCGGGCACGATCTCCCAGTCCGCCGCCAGCCCGACGTGGTAGCCGCCGTCGTAGGTCGAGAACGCGAGGCCGAGCCCCTGGTCGTCGAGCAGCGGGATGAACGGGTACGCCGCGACGAGCCGCGCGTCGAGCAGGTGTACGGGCGTCCTGGGCCCGGGGATCTCGCCGACCACGAGGTTGCAGCCGTACAGGCGGCGGCGCGCCGCGAGCCCCGCACCGAGGCCGAGCCGTCCGCCGAGCCCCGCCACCTGCAGCAGGAAGTCGAAGTTGTGCAGCCGTTCCTCGCGGCGCGCCTCGGACATCACTCGCGTCACCGCACGCAGCCGCCGCCGCACGTCGCCCAGGGCGACCGGCAGCGACACGACGGCGGCATCGGTGCGGTTGGCGGTCGCGGCCGCGCGAGGACCGGCGGACGGTCCGGTGACGGGCACCACGACGCGGATCTCGTCGCCGGTGACGCGCCGGCGGGAGCGCGCGAGGAGGCGCATCACCGCACCGGACACCGCCGCGAGCGCGATCTCCTGTACCGTAAAGCCGCCGCGCAGCGCGGCGCGCTCGAGTTCCAGCAGCGGCGCGCGCACCCAGCTCACCATGCGGTGCGGGCCGATCGGGCGGTTGAACGGCGTCTCGGGCGGCGGCGCGAGCGCCGCGCGTACGAACTCGCTGCCCACGTCCACCGCATCGCGCCAGGCCCCGCCGCCGAGCCAGCGTGCGGACGCCTGCGCGGCCTGCACGGCGACCCGTGCACGCTCCACCAGTCCGTCGCGCAAGAGCGCGCCCGGCCCCGGTGCGGGCCGCGGAATCCACTCGGCCGCCTCCTCGGGCAGCGCGCGCGGCGTCGCGTCGAGCAGGCCCTTCATCAGGCTCACCGTCGAGCGGCCGTCCATCATGCAGTGGTGGATCTTCGTGACGACGGCGAAGCGTCCCTCGGGCAGGCCCTCGACCACCCAGAGCTCCCAGAGCGGCTTCGAGCGGTCGAGCGGCTGCGACACGATGGACGACACCATGATGCGCAGCCGGGCCTCGTCGCCCGGCTCGGGCACGGCCGCGTGCTGCACGTGGTAGCGCAGCTTGAAGCCCTCGTCGTCGACCCACGCCGGGCGTCCCTCGATCGGCGTCCACGCCAGGCGCTGCCGGAAGCGCGGGAAGCGGAACAGCCGTGCCGCGACGTGCCGGCGGATCGCCTCGATGTCGACGCCGCCGTCCGGGCGTGCGAGCGAGCCGCCCTCGAACACCCAAACCCACGCGAGGTGCATGTGCGCGTTGGGGCTCTCGAACAGGAGGTACGAGGCGTCCTCGGCCGGCAGTCGCTCGGCGATGTAGTGTGGCATCGGGTTCGGCCCCTGAATCCGCGCTTCACGGCATCCGCGCGACGTGGCATCCTACAACGTCCCCGGCGCTCGGGAAGAGGGTTTCCCGCGCCGCGGCGCTCGAAGAAATGGCGTGGTGCGAACGATTGTCGGCGCAGGACGCGTCCTTCCTCGTCTACGAGGACCGGGACGCCGCGGCGCACATGCACGTCGGCGGCCTCTCGGTCTACGAGGCCGGCGCGCTGAGCAGCCCCACCGGCGGCGTCGACGTCGAGCGCTTCCGCGCCTACGTCGCCTCGCGCCTGCACATGATCCCGCGCTACCGGCAGCGCCTCGCGGCGATGCCGCTCTCCGGCGACCCGATCTGGGTCGACGACGACCACTTCAACGTCCGCTACCACATCCGGCACACGCGCCTGCCGCGTCCGGGCGACGAGCGCGAGCTGAAGCGGCTCGCGGGGCGCATCCTCTCGCAGCGCCTCGACCGCCGGCGTCCGCTCTGGGAGCTGTGGGTGGTCGAGGGCCTGCCGGACGGGCGCTTCGCGCTGGTCACCAAGACGCACCACTGCATGATCGACGGCGTGTCCGGCGTCGACATCTCCACCGTGCTCATGCAGATGACGGCGGACGAGACCGCGATCGAGGCGCCGCCCGCGTGGGAACCGCGGCCGATGCCGTCCGCGACCGCGCTCGCGCTCGACGAGCTGAAGGAGCGCTCGCGGCTGCCCTTCGAGCTCGCGGCGGCAGCGGTACCGCTGCTGCGCGACTGGCGCACCACGACGGCGAGCCTGCGCGCGAACGCCGCCGGTCTCGCGCACGTCGCCGGGCTCGCCTGGCAGGGCGCCGCACAGACGCCGCTCAATCGCCCCATCGGCCCGCATCGCCGCTTCGACTGGACCGGCGTGGACCTCGCCGAGGCCAAGGCCATCAAGAACGCGCTCGGCGGCACGCTGAACGACGTCGTGCTGACGGTCGTGACCGGCGCGCTGCACGCGTTCCTCCGCCGTCGCCGCGTCAACGTCGACATCCTCGACTTCCTGGCGACCATCCCGGTCAACATCCGTCTGCCCGGCGACCACGAGGGCGGCACCAAGGTCGCGGCGTGGTTCGCGCGGCTGCCGGTCGACGAGCGCGACGCGGGCGCGCGCTTCGCGCGCGTGCACGCGGTGACCGCCGAGCTCAAGCAGCAGGCACAGGCTGACCCGACGCGCTACCTCTTCAAGCTCGCAGACGTCGGCGGACCCGCGGCGCTGCGCGCCGTGGTCGCACTCGAGCAGAGCATGAATCCGTCGAACCTGATCGTCACCAACGTGCCGGGACCACCCTTTCCGCTCTACGTCCTCGGCTCGCGCATGGTGTCGGCGAACCCCCTGGTCACGCTGCTCGCAAACCAGGCCCTCGGCATCGCGGTGTTCACCTACGACGGCCGCATGCAGTTCGGCTTCAACGCCGACTGGGACATCGTCCCCGACCTGCACGACCTGGTGCTCGACACCGAGCGCTCGTTCGCCGACCTGCGGCGCGCGGCGGGGCTCGACGGCGCCGCGCGCTCCGTCACCGCGGCAACGGCGGCCAGCGCCGCGTCCTGACCGAGTCGGCCCTACGCGGAGGGCAGCACGGCGAACCCCTCGCGACGAGCCGCGTCGACCAGCCGCTCGTCGAGCGTCACGAACGGCAGGGCATGCGGACGCTCATCGCAGGCGACCAGCGCCGCGGCGAGGTGCAGCGCGTCGGCCGCGCGCAGAGGGTGCAGCCCGAGGAGGCGTCGCGCACGACGATCGACGTGTGCAGCGTCCATCGACCGTGGTCCAGATGCTCTCGAGCGACGCCAGCCCTGCCTCGGCAGCCAGCCGGGCCTTCTCGTCGATCTCGTCGGCGCGCCGGCGTCGCCAGAGCGCGGAGACCACCTCGGTTCCCGCGAGACGTCACGCGACGATGGCGTGGTCGTCCCGTCGCCCCCTGCCCGATCGGCACCAGCTCGGCAACGGCCCGATCCCGATCGAACACGCGGACGACACCCCCGCGCCGCACTTAGGAAAGGTAGCGGCTCAGGTCGTTCTTCAGCTCGGATACCCTGGCCTGCTTCACCAGGCCTTGATGGCCTCGTCGGTCCGCCTGGTCAACCCGCGCGGTCGGGAGGGTCTGGAATCCACGCGGGGCCGCGATTCTTCCAACCTCGACGTGAAGTTTACGCGTTTCTTACGGACCCGGCCGAGCGTGATGCGCTAGTGACCTGCTCGTGGGGCACGAGCACGAGCGCTTTCACCGCTCCGACCTGCGGCGCCGCCGCGCAACTGCCAGCCGTCCTCGCCGTCGACGAGTAGCCGCTCGTCGATCAGGTGATCGACGAGGGCCACCAGGAAGAACGGAATTCCCTCGCTGCGATCGACGAGCAGCGGCAAGAGCTCGTCGGGGAGGCGTGCCGCGGGAAAACGCGCGGCGAGATAGCTCGCGACCTCGACCGCGGACAACCCGCCGAGCAGAATCTCGTGGCCAAGCCGCTTGCGCACGAGCTCGCGCTTGACGGTCGCGATCGGATGCCCGCTCGCGATCGCCTCGGCAGGTCGCAGCGTGCAGATCACGAGCAGTCGCGCCGGCTCGCGGCGCTGGGCGATCAGCGACAGCAGATCGACCGTCGAGTAGTCGCTCCACTGCATGTCTTCGAGAACCAGCACGAGAGGCGCGTCGGCGGCGAGGGCATCGAGGCTGGCGGCGAGCCGTTGCAGCGTGTGCTCGTGCGAGGGAGGTGCCGTGTCCCTGCGTTCGACCTGTCCTGGAGCCACGGCTCTCATGGTGCGGAGCAGCCATGCCGGCGCGTGATCGCGCAGGATCGCCTCGACCCTCGGCCCGTCGGGACCTCGGCACAAGGCGGCCAGAGCGGCCGACACCGGCAGGTAGGGCTCGCCTGCACCGTAGTGCTCGATGCACTGGCCGCGCGCGACGGCGAGCCGCGCTCCCGAGCCGCCCGTCGGAGGAAGACGCCCGGCGCGTCTTCCTCCCTCCGTGGTCGGCAACGCCGGTGAGGACGTCAGATCGCGCAGCGCGATGTCGACCAGCGTCGTCTTGCCGATTCCGGCCTCGCCGCTGACAAATCCGATCTGCCGCCGGCCGCTGGCCGCCGCGCGCAGCCACTCGGCGATCTCGCTGCGCTCGCGCACGCGACCGACGACGACACCGCTCCCCTCGAAGGCGTCGTCGCTCGCTGGTTCCACCGTGCGCACGAAGGTACGCGCCTCGTCGCCGCCCATGCTCGCGATGAACCGGTAGCCACGTCGCGGCACCGTCTCGATGAAGCGCGGCGCGGTGCGATCGTCGCCGAGCGCTGCACGCGCCTCGCCGGCAGACAGTCGCACGACGTCCTCCGAGACGGCAGCGCCGCCCCACACGGCGTCGAGCAGCTCGCGCTTGGTGACCAGCGCTCCGGGGCGCTCGGCGAGGTACCGGAGGACGGCGTAGGTCTTCGGGCGCAGCGGGATGGGCGTATCGTCGCGCATCAGCTGCTCCGCCCTCAGGTCGAGGCGGAACGGCGGGAAGTCGATCGGCGGCGGAGACACTCGGTACGATCGACTACGCCGCCTGTACCTCTGCAACAAGCAGATTGCGGCAGTCGACCGGATCCGGCTGGTCCATCGACACGCGGGCGACACGCGGGCGACGCGCGGGCGACACGCGGGCGACGCCCGGGCGTCGCCGGGGACAGGCGTTTGGCGAAACTTTACGCGTCTCTTACGGACGCCGCCGGGCGCCGTGCGCTGATCCCCACGGGGATCACCACCGATCTGGTGGGCAATGCACGCATCGTCGTCGATCGCCTTGCGGTGGTCCACACGCGTTCGAGCGACGCCAGCCGGGCTTCGGCGGAGAGCCGCGCCCGGTTGCCGATCTCGCCAGGGCGCAGAGACGCGAGCCTCGGCACCCCCGGCGGCCCGGGGGCCATCACCGGCTCGACCCGGCTCACGCCAGGATGGCGTCGATCGCCCGGTTCACCTGCATCGACCCCGTGCCCCAGTCGCCGACCTGAAGCCCCATCACCTGCTGCATGGTGAGGCCCATGCGCGACGCGGGCTCTCCGGGCAACGCCACGTGCAGGCCGGTCCGGATCCGGCCTCCGGCCCTGCCCGCGGTCATGAACGGGATCTTGTTCACGTCGTGCGACTTCGCGAACGAGGAGTCGGAGTGCGCCATCACGAGGCAGCCGTCGAGCAGGCTGCCCGCGCCCTCCGGCTCGGCTGCGAGGCGTGCGACGAAGCCTGCCCAGGCGTCCATCGAGGCGAGGGCGAACTCGGTCGCGCGCGGCTGGTAGCCGAGGTCCTGGTCGACGCCCTCGTCGTGCGTGAGCTGGTGGTGGTTGATCTCGGCGCCCGGCAGGCGCAGCTCGGAGAGGCTCCACGAGAACAGCATGTTGAAGACGCGCGTCTGGTCGCACAGCAGCGCGAACACCAGCAGCTCGGTCATCATCTCGTGCGTCGCCCGAGTCTGCGGCAGGTCCGTGCCGAGGTCCTCGCCCCTCGGCGCCGGCGGCTTGCGACACGCGTCGAGGTCCGGCGGACCGCTCAGCGACACGTCGAGCTGCAGCTCGAGCTGGCGGATCGCGGTGAGGTACTGGTCGAGCCGCTGCCGGTCGTGGCTGCCGAGCCGGCCCTCGAGGCGCGCGACGTCGTCCTTGATCGCCGACAGCGCGCTCCGGCGCAGCACGAGGCGCGGGTCGGGAACGAACGACCCGGCGTTCGGATCGGCGAAGCCGGCACCGAAGATGCGCGCGTACAGCTCGAGCGGCGACACCGCGCTCGCGTTGCGCACGGCCTCGCTCTCGATGCTGTAGGTCTGCGTCGGGCGTCCGGTCGCGGCCATCTCGATCGAGCGGAAGCGCGTCGTCTTGCCGATCTCGCGCGAGATCAGCACGTCGACCGACGGCGCGCTCACACCACCCTCGGTACCCGACACCGTTCCCGTGATGTTCGCCAGGATGCCCGTCGAATGCGGGTAGTTCGCCCTGCCGTCGAGGATCGTGTTCAGTCCGCTGATCACGTTCACGTGCTGCTTGACGGGTGCCAGCGCCTGCAGCTCCGGCGAGAGCTCGTAGTCGGGCCCCTCGACCGCCGGGATCCAGCGGTCCGGGTTCATGCCGCAGCCCCAGAACCAGGTGCCGAAGCGCACCGGCAGCGCGCCGCCGTCGGCGAGCGCGTCGCCGTTGCCGGTGAGAAAGCAGTCGAGCAGCGGCAGCCCCACCGAGATGGCGGCGCCGCCGACGGTGCCGCGCAGGAACGTCCGACGCGAGATCGCGCGTGTCATGACCGTGCCTCCCCTGCCGCCGCGCGCGGTCCGGACGTGCTGCGGAACGCGTCGCTCATGACGATCAGCCGGATGATCTCGCGCAGGTGGTAGCCGCGTTCGGAGAGCCGCGCGTTCATCCAGTCGAGGAATGCGCGCTCGCCCGGCGCGATCTCGCGACCGAGCGCGAAGCGGAAGAAGCTCTGCACCAGGCACGGGCCGACGAGCGGATCGCCGGCCATCGCCGCGCCCAGCCCGACCGCGTCGTCGTAGCTCGTACCGTTGAGCTGCCCGGACGGGTCGATCTCGGCCCCGTTCTCGCTCGCGCGCCAGGCCCCCATGCTGTCCATGTTCTCGAGGCCGAAGCCGATCGGGTCCATCAGCGCGTGGCAGCCGGCGCAGGCCTGGTTGTCGTTGTGCGCGCGCAGGCGGTCGCGCGCCGTGCGGCGATCGCCGCTCTGGTCCTCGAACATCGAGAAGTCGATGTTGCCCGGCGGCGGCGGCACGTCCTGGCAGAGCAGCACCTCGCGCACGAACTTGCCGCGCAGCGTCGGCGAGCTGCGACCCGGCTGCGAGTACAGCGCGAGCAGGCTCAGGTGCGTCAGGATCCCTGCCCGATCCGACCCCGACGGCAGGTCGTGCGGCTCGAAACCGGCCGGGCTGAGCACGGGCACCTGGTAGACGACCCCCAGCGTGCGCGACATGAAGAGCCGCCGCGTGGTGAACAGGCCGCGGTAGTCGGCGTCCTCGGTCAGCAGGTGATCGGTCGCGGTGAGCAGCGTCTGCTCGCGCGCGTCGCGGATCAGCGCCTGGCTGAACGCCGGAAACAGCGTGGCGTCCTTGCGGACCAGCCCCTGCGCGATCTGGTCGAAGCCGTACTGGTCGTCGAAGAACACGCGCACGCCATCCTCGAGCCGCGGCGAGTCGAGCATGCGATCGAGGTGGGCCGCGAGGCTCGCGTCGTCGAGCAGCTCGTCGCGCTCCGCGGCCGCGAGCAGCTCCTCGTCGGGCGTGGTGTTCCACAGGAGGTAGCTGAGCCGTGACGCCATCGCGACGCTCGAGTAGCGCTCGCGGTCCGATCGCCCGGGATCGGGCTCGGTCGCTTCGATCCGGAAGAGGAACTCGGGGGAGAGCAGCAGGGTCGCGAGCGCCGCCTCGAGCCCGGCGTCGAAGCTGCCGAGCTCGCTCGCCGTCTCGCGCGCGACGACGACCCGCGATTCGACGTCGCCGTCGTCGAGCGGACGCCGCAGCAGCCGGCGCCCGACCTGGCGAACGAACTCGCGCGCGCAGGCGTCGTCCGCCCCGGTGGCCGCGACCGGCTCGCACGGTACCAGCGCAGCGCGCTGCGATCCACGGATCGCCTGCTCGGCGACGCTGCGCGCGATGCCGTCGTATTGCTCGAACCCGGCCGGCGTCACGCTCACGAACGACGACCCGACGGCGAGAAAGCCGTCGCGGCGGTCGTCGAGCTCGACGCGCCCGCCCACCACGACGTCGTCCCCCAGGACGTCGGCGATGCTCGCCTTGTACTGTACCTCGGTCAGCCGGCGCATCGCCGCCGTCCCGGGCTCGATCGCCGGTGCGTCGGCCAGCAGGTCGGGCGGCGTGCCCGGCGGCGGCGTGGTCGGCGTCCCGCCACCGCCCGTGCTGCCACCGCCGCCGCCGCAGCCGATGGCCGCGACCAGCGCCGGCACGAGCAGCCACCGCAGGCCCGCTCGCCGGGGCGACCGCACCATCTCTCCGCGGATGCGTCGCATGTGCGTCCCTCCCCTACTTGACGACGAACGCCGGCTGGGCGGTGAACTGGTAGATGGCCGACAGCGAGCCGCAGGTCCCGCTCGCGGGATCGTAGTCACCGTCGGCATGGCTCTTGAGCGCCGCATAGAGACCGGTGCACGTGTAGGCGAGCGCGTCCGCGCCTGCGTAGCCCGCCTGGCGCCCGAACACCTCGTAGGCCGCCTCCACGGGCCAGTAGCCGTGGATCTGCCCGCTCGCGGCTCCGTCGGGCAGGAGGCGGACCTTGACCCACGCGTCGCGCAGCGGCAGCTCGGACTTGACGATCTGGATGTTGAGGCGCAGCAGGATGTCCATGGGGCCCGCGGTCAGCACGCCGTCGACCAGGCGCCCCGTGGCGACCTCGCTGTGGAAGCGGGCGTCCGGGTGCACGTTGAGCGTCCCGTACGGCAGCACCTGCTGGTCGGACCCGATCGGCGGCAGGTCTGCGCTGGCGAACACCTGCACCTCGACCTCGTCGTCGTTCACGCGATCGTCCACGCCGCGCAGCTCGACGAGGATCGTCATGGAGCCGTCGACCACGGCGTCGTCCTGCACGTTCTGCACGATGCCGCCTTCCTGGAAGCCGCGGATGCAGCCGATCGCGCGCCACAGCTGATAGTCGATGCCCGGCTCGCCGGACGGTCCGGTGAAGTCGTCGTGCGCGCACTCGCTGCCGACCGGTGCGTTGCGCGCGGAAGCGATGCCGTCGAGGTCGAAGCCCTCGATCACGGCCGGGGTGCCGAGCGTGAGGAAGTCCGGGTCGACGTTCGCCTCCGGGTCCTGGCAGTCGTCGGGGGGTAGGACACCGGTCTGCACCTGCTGCTCGCGCGGGCTCAGGTTCCAGCCCAGCGGGCACGCGTCGGGCGCGCTCGTCGGGTAGTCGAAGCCGAACGAGGTGAAGACGAAGCCGAGCGAGTCGGCGCGCGGCAGCTCGCCGCGCGGCGTCGGCGACGGCGCGACCGCGGGCGTGGCGGTCGGGAGCGATTGCGGACCGTCCGCGCTCCCGCTGCCACCGCCGCAGCCGGCGAGGACGACCATCAGAGGTGCGATCCACCTGCGCACGCTGGCGCTCTCCCTTCCGGAGCTTCGGCTCCGTTCTGGACCGTTCGCTGATGCATCCCGATCTGCACGGCGGAACGGGCCGTTCGATCGGGCAGCGCCTCGCTATCACCGCTACTTCTGGCTGTCAATGCTCCTCGCCACAGGTTCCGGTCACGGGCTCCGGCGCTCGCGCGCGCACCGACCGGCTTCTTGACGACGCGCCGCGGCGCGTTCTAGGCAATCGCGATGGCCGACCTGATTCTGCACCACTACGCCGCCTCGCCCTTCGCGGAGAAGATCCGCGCCATCCTGGGGTACAAGGGGTTGCGGTGGCGGTCGGTCGACATCCCGGTGGTCATGCCGAAGCCCGACCTGACAGCACTCACCGGCGGCTACCGGAAGACTCCCGTCCTGCAGATCGGCTGCGACGTCTACTGCGACACGGCGCTGATCGCTCGCGTCCTCGACGGCCTCCAGCCGGCGCCGCCGGTGTACCGCGCCGCACAGGACGCGGTCGCCGTTCCCGCTGCCCGCTGGCTCGACCACCACCTCTTCTTCGCGGTGATCGCGTCGCTGTTCGACCCCGAGGTGATGTCCGCGAGCCCGAGCTCGCTCGGCGGTCCCGACGCGGTCGCGGCCTTCCTCGCCGATCGGGGACCGATGCTCGCGACCGCGCGCGTGAAGCCGCCGGCGTTGCCCGAGGCGCGCGTCATCGTGGACGACGTGCTGGCGCGGCTCGACGCACAGCTCGCGGCAGCGGGGCCCTTCCTGTTGGGCGCCGACGTCGGCTGGGCCGACTTCTGCGCCTACCACCCGCTCTGGATGATGCAGTCGAACGCTGCGCTCGCCGCACGGCTCGGGACGCACCGGCACATCGCGCCGTGGCTCGAGCACATCCGGGCGTTCGGCCACGGCGACGCGACCCCGCTGCCGTCGGGCGAAGCGCTCGCGGTCGCGCGCAGCGCCACGCCGCGTCCGCACGGCGCCGCGAGCCACCCGGCCGGCGATGGGATCGCGATCGGCGACCAGGTCGCGATCGCGGCGGACGACTACGCCTTCGAGCCGAGCGCCGGACGGCTGGTACACTGCGGACCGGACGAGCTCGCCATCGCGCGGCGCGACGAGCGCGCGGGCGATGTGGTGGTGCACTTCCCGCGCATCGGCTACCGCCTCACGCGCGTGTAGCCCGGCACTCGCACGGAGCTCCTGGCGGCGAATCGGCCGTCGGGCACCGACGGCGCGACACCTCCCCATGGTCCCATCCCCAACCTGCCGACCACGGTCCGAGCGCAGGCTTCACGGGCGCATGATCTGGCCGCCGTCGACGTTGACGACCTGCCCGGTGATCCACGACGCCGCGTCCGAGAGCAGGAACAGGAGCGCCGGGACGTGGTCCGCGGTGGTGCCGATGCGCGCGAGCGCGAGCTGCGCGACCATCGGCTGGATGAAGGCGTCGGGCACCACCGAGTGCAGCGCACCCGTGTCCGTCGGTCCGGGTGCGATGGCGTTGACGCGGATGTTGAACTTTCCCAGCTCCTTCGCGAGACAGCCGGTGAGACCGTTCACCGCGAGCTTCGCGAGGCCGTAGAAGCCGGCCGACATCCAGGCCGCGGTGGACGACTGGTTGACGATCGCACCACCGCCGCGCGCCTTCATGTGCGGCACGCAGGCGCGCGTGCAGAGCAGCGCGCCGTTCGCGTTCACGCTCATGAAGCGCGTGTAGTAGTCCCAGTCCACGTCGACGAGTGCCGCGGGCTTCATGCCGCCGAAGATGGCCGCGTTGTTGACCAGGAAGTCGATGCCGCCGAAGCGCTGCACCGTGGCGGCGGCCATCGCCTGCGTGCTCTCCGGCGACGCGACGTCGACCGCGAGCGCGATCGCCTCGCCGCCCGACTGCACGATGTCCGCCGCGGCGCGCTCGCCGCGCTCGCGCTCGATCTCCGCGACGACCACCTTCGCGCCCTGGGTGGCGAGCCCCCTCGCGTAGGCTTCGCCGATGCCGCCACCGGCTCCGGTGACGATCGCGACCTTGCCCCGGATTCCGGGCAGCTCCATCTCTCGCGACTCCTCTCTGGCGTCTCGGGTCGTCGGTTCGTCAGGGCAGGCGGTGCGCCGGCAGGGGGTGCCGGTACAGCGCGGCCGCGTTCTCGTGCATGATCTTGCGGATCCACTCGACGGGCAGCCCGGACAGCATCCTCTCCATCACGCGCTGCGTGTCGGGCCACGTGCCGTCGCCGTGCGGGTAGTCGGACTCCGCGACGACGTGGTCGATGCCGACCTTGTCGAGCGTCGAGATGGTCGACGGGTCGTCGATCATGCAGAACCAGAAGTTGCGTCTGAGCACGTCCGACGGCGAGTTCTGCTTGTCGGGCCAGCCCGAGCCATAGCCCGAGCGCGACATGATGTTGTCGAGCCGGTCGCACAGCATCGCGACCCAGCCGATGCCGCTCTCGGCGATGGCGATCTTCAGGTCCGGGTACTTCGCGGGCCAGTAGCTCCACAGCCAGTCGATGCAGGTCTCGATCGCCATCGGGCCGAACTTGCTGGCGCCGACCTCCATCATCGGCGAGCCCGGCAGGAAGGTGCCGAAGCCCGACGAGCCGACGTGCAGCGAGAGCACGGTTCCGGTCTCGGCACAGGCGCGCACGATCGGCTCCCAGTAGGGCTGGAAGACGTTCGGCAGGTTCTGCTTGTGCGGCTGCTCGGGGATCGTCACGGCCTTGAAGCCGCGCGCCGCATTGCGGCGGATCTCCTCGGCACCCTTCTCGGGGTCGGACAGCAGCGTGATGCCGAGCGGGATGATGCGCTCGGGGTACGCGAGGTGCCACTCCTCGAAGACCCAGTCGTTCCAGGCGCGCACACACGCGAGGCCGAGCTCCTGGTCCTTCGCTTCGGAGAACAGCGTGCCGCCGAAGCCGGTGACGCCCGACGGGTAGTTGAGCGACGCCCACACGCCGTTGATGTCCATGTCCTTGATGCGCGCGTGCGGGTCCCAGCAGCCCTTCCGCATCTCCTCGAAGCGCGCCGGCTCGACGCGCTGGTCTTCGCGCGCGCGCCCGGCGACGCACATGAAGCCCACCTGGAAGTACGGCGTGTCCTCGAACACCCAGACCTGGTGGCCCTCCTCGGTCTCCTCGACGCGCGGTGCGACGCCCTCGAACTTCTTCGGCAGGCGTCCCTCGAACACGTGCGGCGGCTCCATCAGGTGGTCGTCCACCGAGATCATCGTGTACTTGACCGCGCGCGGCTCCGGGTCGGGCAGGAGCGGGTGCGTGGCCGGACGGTTGATGCCGAGCTTGATGACGCGTGCCATGGGCGGGTTCTCCCTTTCGGGAAGGTTCTAGCCTGCGACGCGAGCGTCGATCCAGCGCCGTTACGCC